>ERZ773070.19-NODE-19-length-126981-cov-13.085522_pt1 | contig 126981 bp, 128 predicted proteins | sample MGYA00580618_ERZ773070 | MGnify/ENA primary metagenome ERZ773070 (study PRJEB29015, sample SAMEA2738023) | human oral metagenome | biome: human oral; feature: human-associated habitat; material: dental | place: China | collected 2019 ...
ACATAATTTATTTGACTTTTATAATATTTTGTTTATAAATATATATTTTATAAGTTTTCCACAGATTTTAGCTCTAATTATTTGACTTTTTATATATTTCATATCATTACTACCCTCTACTCTATCTTATGTATCATATTATTTGACTTTTTATATAATATATATAATTATATGTTTTTTATAATAACCTTAACTAACTACTAATAAAGGAACAAAAATAGAACATAGAGTAGAGGGGTATGCATACCCCTCCCTAAAATATTAAAACCTATAAAAAAAGAAGTCTCTTACTCCTCTACTCTCTGTAGAATGCTTTTCCTTTTACGCGAATGTCAACATATTTTGGCAATCTACCGCCTCGCGCAAAATACTCTATTACTCGCTGCATATCCTCCACTTGACCACCTGGAAGGCGATCTATAGATAATATAAATGGGTATGGTACATCATTAATTAACACTTCAACTTGCCGAGATGTACCAGCTGGTATCGTAATCTTATTAACTGACATACCACGCGATTGTATAACACCGATTGAACGTCCCACAAAGCTTAAAAAGCGCGCACTAGCGATGGCGGTGCCTGGAGTATAGCGAACACCACTATTATCTACAATAGTGACCTTTGGATTCTCATAAATATTCTTCGTGAATGAAACACCATTAGCGTCAACAAAATACTTAACAGAATCAACCTGCCATAAAACTACAGGTTTACGAAAGTTCACGGTAAAGCGAGTTTTTGTAAAACCAGCTGAATCGCCTTTTGATACTGAGCTAATCTCTGGATGTAATTTTATAATATATTCATTTAGGGAATTATGATTAAGATTGAATCTTAATCGTTCGGTTGGATTGTTAGTTAAATACTTTTGAATAGACTTACTATAAACATCAAGATTATCCTGAGATATAACAGCCGCAGTATTAGATTCAATAACTACACTAGCTATAAACTGCCACAAAAACAAAGCAAGCCCTATACACGCAACGATAAGTCCAGTAAAAATCCAGGCAAGTCTTTTGCGTACATGCTCTAGATGGTGCATTTTTTCACGAGGAGTAGCAGTTTTAATGGCGCTTCTATCAGAGTTATTAAGACGATACATCGTAGTACCTGCCATAGTGCGTCCACTTCTAAAAGCTGAGTTATTGTTATAACGTTGAGTGCCGCTATTACCAATATTACGCCTCCGCGGAGGCAAAGCCTTTTTAGACTCTTGTTTTCCTTTAGAGAGCAACCCCATAATACTTATGATTGTATCAGGTTTTTACAATTCAAGCGATAGCTTATACAGCTTTTTTAATCAGTTTAGCAGTTTCTTTGGCAGCATCTGGCTTGGCAAATTGATTAATTTTTTGGCTAAGATTCTTCTTTAAGTCTTCATTATTCAAAATAGCATCAATTTTATCAAGCAATAGATTTTCATCATCTTTAAATTTTTCTTCATCGGCAATTAAAACAGCTCCAGCATCTGCATAAACTTTTGCATTTTTAAGCTGATGCCCCGCCGTTAAACGCCCATTTGGGACTAGTATTGACGGAGCTCCAACTGCCGCTAATTCCAAAATTGAAGTAGCACCAGCGCGTGCAATAACTATATCTGCCGAGCCTAAAAGTTGAGCCATCCCAGACGATATGAAATTAACCAATTTAAAGTCAGCATCATCATCACCAGCTCTATGGCGAACATCATTATACTGCCCTACCCCAGTAATTAGTAAAATAGAAGCACGCTCTTTGAGCTCTTTTCTAAGCCTTAAAATAGCATCGTTTATACGCTTAGCACCCAAACCGCCGCCAGTTACGACAATTAATGGCTTACCAGGATTAAACCCATATTTACGCTTTGTAGCTTCCTTCCTCCCCTCTTTAAGTAAAGTAAAATCACCCGAAACAGGAATACCTACATAATAACTCTTAGTTTTATCATAGGGGTAGTATTCTAAAGGAGCACCAGTCGCTATAAATTTAGCCTTAGATGCTAATAGACGATTTGTTAAGCCTGGATGAGCATCACTATCATGGATAATATATGGAATCTTCAAGAAGCGCGCAGCCCAACCTACAGGTAAGCAAACATATCCTCCCTTTAAGAAAATCACATCTGGACGCCAAAAAATCAGTTTAATAATCGACTGGATCAGTCCGAGAAAAACCTTACAAACATCAAATATATTAGGGAAAACTACTGAAGGAATCAGTAAATGCTGCCATAAAGTTAAATGATGATAGCGTCTCAATTTCCCTGCCATAATTACACTAACAGGAATTGATGAATCATATTTGGCCATAATACCTTTAGCTTGTGGTGCAAATTTTTTATCACACCAAAAACGCACTTCACTCACATCACCGCTTTTTTTAAGCTCACTTATTACTGCGGCGACCGGCGTAACGTGTCCGCCCGATCCGCCTCCGACTGCTAAGACTCTCATCTTTTACCTCCTTAATTTCCGACTTATGAACAGTGTATTGTGAAATCTGGAAAACAAAACCAAGTGCAGCTGCTATAAATAGCATACTGGTACCACCAAAGCTTAAGAATGGTAATGTAATTCCAGTTAATGGAATCAGCCCGATCATTGCAGCAATATTGATAATAACATGCGATGAAATCCACCCAAAAACACCAGCCGCTAAAAAGCGATAGCTTGGATTCTGCGAACGATCGACTATAAAAAGTATACGTCTAAGTAGCGCATAGAACAAGAAGAGTATCACAACCAAACCCACAAATCCGAACGTCTCGCCTAAAATAGCAAAAACGGAGTCGTTAATCGCTTCTGGTAAATACCCCGCTGCCTGAACACTATTACCTATTCCTACGCCAAATAAACCGCCAGATCCAATCGCAATCTTTGCATGTGTAATATGGTACGAACTTGAATCACTAGTAGATGTTTCGTCTCCATGTAAAAAGGTAGCAAGACGGTCAAGACGATGTGGTGCAACCATAATCATTAATACACCAGCTGCCAGCAAAATAAGCAATATTTTAACACCAATTCTAGTATCAATCCCCGAAATAATTCCCATAGCTACCATAATCATAGCTAGCGCAACACCAGTTCCTAAATCTCTTTGTAAAAAAATCACCAAAAAACTACAAACAGCCAATAAACCTATCAAAGGTAAAATCGTTTTATCAATATTATTCACCAAGCCTTTTTTGTAACGGTAAGCTAAGAATCCAGCCGTAAAAATCAACACACCAAACTTAAGTAATTCAGCGGGCTGGAAAGTACCTATACCAGGCAAAACAAACCAACGGCAAGCCCCTAATGCGCATTGGGTTACTTGTTCTACATGTAGTAAATTACCCAATAAATATAGCAATACTCCAGAGATAATTCCAGCCAATAAAATCCAGTTTTTATAGCGTAATATAGTATCAACTTTCAAAAACACCGCACCAAAAAATGCAGCCACAGCAACAAAAACACCTAAAGATTGCTTAAGAATAAAATGTGAATCACTAAAATTACCCTCGCCAACTTCATTAAGAACATTGGCTCGCTGTGGACCAATCGCAAAAATTATAACCAGTCCAATCATAACTAAAAGTGCCGTATAAACGATTATGCTATAGTCTGGCTTATGTCGACGCGCGCCCTTTTCCCTACTTTCAGCAGCAAAACGTCGCACTCGATGCACGGCTTTAGACATTTGGAATATGGCCTCCCGCCAAAGCCAAATAAATACCTATGAATCCAACTACACACGAAATAACCCAAAAGCGCATTGTTATCTTAGTTTCTGGCCACCCTTTTGCCTCTAAGTGATGATGAATTGGTGCGGAAAGAAAGACTTTCCTATTAAATATTTTTTTACTTAAAATCTGAATTAAACTAGACCCAGCTTCAATTACAAAGATCATACCGATCACAGGAAGTAAGAATAAAGTATTAGTTAGCATTGCAACTACGCCCAAACTTACACCAAATGCAAAACTACCAACGTCTCCCATAAAGAATCGTGCTGGATAAATATTAAACCAAACATAGCTAAGTAATACGCCAACTACCGTAAAACAAAATGCCGATAATCCAAGGTGCCCCTGTAGAAGGGCAATTATACCAAAGGATCCAAAACTAATCGAAAGTAAACCGCCAGCAAGCCCATCTAACCCATCGCTAATATTAACAGCATTGCCAGTTGCTACAACTGCAAAGCCAAATAGCGGCACCATCATCCATCCAAGCGCCAAATCGCCCAAGAACGGTATATGTACAGATGAGTATCCTAACTTCGCAAAAAAATACCAGCCAAGAACTAGCCCTATTACGCTAATCATTAAGAATTTGACACTACTGCGCAAACCTGCCACGCCATGCCCATCACTTCGTAAGTTAATGATATCATCGATCAATCCAACTACAGCACCGCCAAGCAGTCCAGCTAGAGGTAACAAAGTTTGCCCACGATCAAAATTAGAAGAAAAAGTAACCGCAGCTATAGAAATTACACCAATAGCACCAGCCATAGTTGGAATATTACGCTTAAATTTAGCGGAGTGTAAGCGTAAAAACACTTTTAATTTTTCACCCGTCGTACTCTCTTCGCGTTGTTTTTTCCAGAATTTATATCTATACGCTAAAAATGTATACACAGGTGTGAGCATCATAGATAATATAAACGCCGCCACACTTAAGACCAAAATTTGTGTAATTTCATTTGTAATAACTTCTGGTTTCATTGTTACTTCCTTGGTTGCAGTTGATAATATTCTATAAGCCAGTTAGATAGCTCTGTAAAAATCGGCATTGCATGTTTGTTGCCTTCAAGATTCATATTTTTACCCGATACTTGTACCATTATAACGTATTTTGTGTCACTATCGGTACCTCCAAATCCTAAATATGTACCAATTGTCTGGCTATCTATATACTGTCCACTTGCACCAATAGTTTGAGATGTTCCAGTTTTGCCACCGATATAGTAGCCAGGAGTATCATCTTTTGTATATTGAGTCCGAGCATTATGGATCATTTCACGCGTCTGAGCCGAAGCTGACTGGCTAATCACATTAGACTTTACTTTTTTAGAGTTATCTAGCTTTACACCATCTCTTCCGTATGTTCCAGCTACAACTGTTGGCTGATAATACGTACCGCCATTAATAATCGCTGAAAATCCAGCAGCAACTTGTATCATAGTAACATCAAGCCCCTGGCCAAATGACATATTAGAGTAACGCACTGCATTACCTTGGTTATTTTTGTCACTAGGAGAGACTACAGTCCCCTTACTCTCGCCTGCCACTTCTATACCAGTAAGTTCGCCTAAGCCAAAGCGATTATGAAAATAATCATATAGCGTGTCTCTCGCTTGTCGGTTAATATTATGTCCATCACCAAGCCGCTGTGCAATTGTTACCATTCCTGTATTAAGAGAATTATTAAGCGCCGTTTGCATGGATATTGTTCCAGTTAGTCCTTTCAATGCATTAGAAATCGTACGATCTTCAACCTTAATTCTATCTGTATTATAATAGGTTGACTGAGCATCTATCACTTTTTTATCAATTCCAGTGGCGATCGTAAATGTCTTCAATACAGATCCTGGCTCATAAGGTAACATTGTAACGCCATTTACAAATGCTGCAGGATTTTGCACTTTAGTAAATTCGGCTGGATTATAAGTCGGCAAATTAGCCATCGCAAGCACATGTCCATTCTTAGGATTCATAACCAAAACGCTACCATTTGAAGCGCCCGTTCTGCGCAGTCCTTCGCTTAATACTTCTTCTGCTTTTGATTGAATATTTCTATCAAGAGTTAAAACAATTGAATCACCATGTACTGGATTCTGCCGTATATTTTCATTCCCGATAGATAATGGGACATTAGCCACATCAGTAACAGATTTAAGCAAACCATCTTTACCGCGTAAACGAGAATCTAGCATTTCTTCTATGCCGTACTGCCCCTTATTTTCATTATTAACAAAACCTAAGGTCTGTGCTGCAAGTGAACCTTCTGGATATGTTCGGCGTGAATTTTTTTGAAAACCAACGCCTTTAAATTTCTTATTTTTAATAAGTTCCGCCTGGCGCAAACTAATTCCACGTGCCAACACTTTATATTGTGATTTTTTGTCCTTCAAAAGTTCTTGAATATCGCCCTTTACTATTTCGCCCCCCGCTATAGAGCGAATAGTTTCTTCAATCTCACGCGGCTTATTAACTACAGTAGGATCCGCAAAAACAGTATAAACCTGTTGATTCATCACCAATTCAACTGGATTATTACCATCCATAGCATAAATACGCCCGCGCTCAGCGGGTATAATATGTGATTTAACCTGCTCTTGACGCGCAAGTTTTTTGTAGTAATCGTGCCTAATTATCTGCAAATAAAAAAGCCGCATCACAATTAAAACCATCGTACATAAAAGTACGAACAGTAAAAACTGCGAACGACTCATTTGTTTAAAATTTATTCCAATCATTGTACGTGTTCAACACTACTTGGAGCTGACATAGCTTTAGCAACATTGCTATTCTTAACAGATTCAAGTGAACTTAGGCGGGCATTTTCAACCTCTAGGTCGGCTTTTTTTGTTGAAAGTTCAGAAATCTTTTTATCAAAGTCACTAGCTGCGTAATCATAATTAGCTGAACCAGCTGCCTGTGCTAAGTATACCAGACCCATAACTAAAATCATAAGAGCAACTATAATAGTGTGCATAACTGGACCAAGCTTAACGCGAGAAATAAACCTGGTTGTATTCTGATTTCGTCCCCAGCTTTGTTGCCGCCGAGTCGCATAATAAGTTCGTTGGTATGACATTTTATCTCTTTTGGTTTTAGTTTATATTTGTATTTTGCATGTAAAGAGCAGCGTATTATCTACACTACTCTTTACATAAATTAAGTAAGGCTACTACTTTACGTGTACAGCTACGATTTCTTCTGCTGATACATTTTGTACTTTGATTTGGATTGGCATATAACCTTTTCCTTTCTGTTTTTATTTTTTCAATGCGCCGCGCAGTTTAGCACTACGTGAACGCGGATTATAAGCGTCGTAAGTTGCGCCATCGAGAGGTTTCTTGTTCAAAAGCTCAAGCTCAGATTCAAAACTTAATCCTGAATTATCTTTGAAAAACCTCTTAACCAGTCTATCTTCAAGACTATGAAAACTTATAACCCCCACTCTACCGCCACTATTTAGAAGCTGTAGTAAAAGCGGTAATAAGCTCTCTATCTGTGCGATCTCCTGATTTACCTCGATCCGCAATGCTTGAAAGGTACGTGTAGCGGGGTGGATTTTTTGCCAGCCACCGCGGTGTATTTCGACAATCATCTTAGCAAGTTCACTAGTTTTAGTAAAAGGTCTTCTCTTGTATATTTCGTCCGCAATTCGTTTTGCAAAGCTCAGCCTCTCTTCTCCATACCTTACAAGTATTTCGATTAGTTTTTGCCTTGGATATGAATTAACGATATCTGCAGCAGAAAACTTCTGGCGCTGATCCATACGCATATCTAGCGGACCATCATACATAAAAGAAAACCCTCTATCGCCGTTGTCGAGCTGTGGTGATGACACCCCCAAATCAACCATAATTACATCAAACTTCTCCCCTACAGAAACAAGTTGTTTCGCCGCTGATACAAAATCAGCATTAATAAGCGTCGCGCCTAAAGCGGAAAATCGCCCGAGTTCGGTAATCGCGTTCTCATCACGATCAACCAAAACAGCACTACTGTAGGATTGAGTTTTATTCAGAAAAGCTTCAGCATGACCGCCATACCCCGCAGTTAAATCAAGATATCTTTCTTTAGACTGTGGTTTAAGTAGATCAAGCGATGCGCTTAACAATACAGGAACATGTAAATCATACTGTTTAGTATGAAGTTGTGGTGGATGTTCTTTAATACTCATTCCTCTAGTATAAACTAGAGGTCTCGAGATCACCAAACTGACAGCATAGCTTATGTTTGTTTTTGTAAGTTTTTTGTTTTATGAAGTCGTTTCTTCTAATTAGTGTGATCGGCTTGCGATCGGTACATGAAGAAAATTTGAGAGACTTATGTGTGTGAGGTGGAGTTTTGGGAGGTGTGTTTTAAGAAAGGTACATCGGTTTTTAAATCGAGTTCGAATTTCTCGTTGCCACACTGCCAGATTGGCTATCTCGAGGGTTTTCAATTTGTTAAAGATCTTTATAAATAACCAAATCAGGCTTTTTCAAGCCGCCAATATTTGCCCGCTCTAGTTGCAATGACATCACGCTCAATTCCAGCATAATCCAATAGATACTGCCCTATTGTAACGCGCCCTTGCTTCTGGTCAAGCTCATCGGCTGTTTTACCGCGCCTAAACTTCACGTTTAGGTCGGCAACTTGCTCATCAAGGATACTTCCTTGTAAAGCTGGCTCTACTTCATTATCCCAAATTTCTTGCGAGTAGATATGGAGATAACTTCCAAAGCCCTTAGTTATGACTATACCGCTAGAAAATTCCTGGCGTAACTCGGACGGGATAGTCAATCGCCTCTTCTCGTCTAGCTTACGCTCAAAATAATCTATTGATACTGCCATGCCTTTCCTCGGCTATTTATTTAGTGGTCTTGTTTATTTTTATTCTATTTGTTTGCCACTGACCTTATAATACCACCCACAATTACCCACTACAACCCCCTTTTTTCCACTTTTTAACTACTTATTCCATCCTAAATTAACGTTATCCACAGTTTCTGTGGATAAATAAAAAGCTACGCCATATATAGCGTAACTCTATTATCTAAAAACTCTATTTTTTAAAAGTTATCCACAGTCAAAATACTCTAAATTCTTGCGAAATTCTAGCGCGCAAAAAGCACAGATACACCACTACTCACTCTTATTTTCTCTTATATATTTTATTGCTTTAGCAAAGCCTTTGGCGCTTGGTCTAAGTTCTCTTTTAAGAGTATTATAGTCCACACTTGCCAATCCAAATCGTGGCCATTTTCCATAAGCCCATTCAAAGTTATCTATTAAGCTCCAGTGTAGGTATCCTAATAACTTTACATCTTTATTTATTGCATTTTGCATGGCGTTTATGGTTTTTAAAATCCATTGCTGGCGCAGCTCATCATCGCGGTCTGCTATTCCATTTTCTGTAATCATTATAGGTAATTTATATTTATTCCATAACCTAATTAAAGCAAATTCTAAGTTCTCTGGTGAGACATCCCATCCTAAATCAGATAATTCTTTCTCTGGATTATGAACACGGTAACCATAAACTCGATCACTAAAGTAATAATTAATACCCAAAAAGTCACAATGCCTTGCAACTTTTTGCAAAAAATAATCGTCTTTAAACCATTGCATTAAAGCGGCAAATTTACGTGAGAGCCAAGCATCATCGCCAGCATAAACATAGGATGAATTATGCGCTACCGATACGCGGGCACGGCGTTGTATTTGTTTTATAACTTGGCGTGATTTTTTATGCGCATAAGCCAGATTGTTTAAAACTAGCCAAAAATCAAGCTTGCTAGTTGCATTTGGCGGCCAGTTACCTTCAAGATAACTCTCGTTTGCATATACGGAAGGCTCATTAATGGTAATTATATATCGCAAATGTGCGCCCATTTCTGACATTACTTTTTCCACAAAGCGAACAAAATATTCTACATTACTGCGTTTAGTAAAACCACCCTTTTTAACAAACCAAACTGGTAAAGTAAAGTGAAACATGGTTGCTATAGGCTCTATTCCCCGGCTTTTTAGATTTTTTATATATTTCTTATAGTAATCAATTGCAGCAGCATTCCACGCACCTTCTTCTGGTTCTATCCTAGACCATTCTATACTAAAACGAAAAGCATTCATATTTAGCTCTTCTAATAAAGCGAAGTCCTCATCGTGGCGGTTGTAATGATCTGATGCCTGCCCAGATATGTAATTATCTGGATTTTTTGCTTCTACTTCTATTTCGTCCCATTTTGGTAATGAATTGTAACGATGCGGTGCCTGGGTTGCTAAAACTTTAGCGTTTTCTAGCTCCCACACTGACCACTGATTATAATTACCACCCTCAACTTGATGTGCACTAACAGCCGCACCCCAAAAGAAGCTTTTAGGGAACGTTGGTTTCTTATTCTTTTGCATATTACTTTTTATTATATACCAATCTACTCCATTGCGCGGACTTTTGTTTCAATGAAGGCGATTTCTTTTTCGTTCAAGCCGTATTTTTTGTAAAGTTGCTGGTCGATCTCGGCGATTGATTTACTCCAATCAATGTCAGACTGCAAGGTAAAATTTTGGAGTGGGACATAACGCCAAGTATCCTTTTTATTGCTTTGCGTAGTCTTCAAAGTGCCCAGCATTGTGCGCGCAAATTTGCTTTTAATATATTTCATCAAATTTTCCGCCTCTTCGCGCGTTTCGAACGCACCAAAACTAATAAATGTTTGCGTATACCCGACAAGGGGTTCCCCGACAAGGGGTGTCGATAAAACTTCACCGATAGCGCCACTTCCGTTGCTTCCAGGTAGCATAACTTTGAATTTTTGAAGATTTGGGTGTTCTTCTATATATTCTGGAGCGATATAGCGCCATTTTCGCTTATTTTTAATGACGCCAATTATTTTTAGATCATTATCATTTTTCCGATTTTCAGAAAAAACTTCTTCTAGCTGTCCAAAAATTGAACTCGTCAAACGTTTTTCTCGACCGTCAGAACCAATAATTTTTCTTCCTTCTGGGTGCTTTAAGTATAAAACATCCAAATTAAATTTTTCTTGAACAAAGTAAATTTCATCAATTGAACTAAACCCTTTATCATTCACTACTTTTCGTAAAATCGAATTCAGCTCTTCGAAATGTGTAAATGTACCAATTTTGCCAAAAACTTTAGTTGTATCACGATAGGTAATAGCCACACCGCCTTTAATATCGGTACCTTCGAAAACTTTTTGCGAGTTTTGTTCATAAAACGCAACTTTTAAATGCTCGTCGCTAAGCATTTTAGCATTCCATTTTTTAGGTGTCTTACCGGCGTTAAATAAGAAACGCGCTGGCGTAATAAAGCAAACTTTGTCCGCGATTTTATAAGCATTATCCATAAAATAGTTATAAATTGGCTTATCGCTGGTGTCTTTAGTTTCCTCCTGATACGGCGGATTCCCAATCACTACATCAAATTTCATATTTCCTATTATCCCTTCCTTAAAATCTGGCGTTAAATCTTTGAGTTTCAAATTGTCATGGCTAATATTGTCAAAGCCCCGGTAGATATAGTTCTCAGCAATGTCGTGAATAATCTGCGTCGGCGCAAAACCATAAAGCTGGTGCTCAAAAATATGTTTGAGGCGGGCATTTTCATCTGGTATTTGCGACTTTAGCCCGCGGTAAAGCCGCTTGGCAATCTCCGTCAAATACAAACCGCTTTTTACATATAAATCCGCAAAAGTCAGGTTTGGATTTTCAAAAATGCCAGGATTCTCTTCTTCAAGAATATTTAACATTTGGTTAACAACCTTGCGCGGCGTAAAAATCTGGTTACTTTTCTGCGGCGGGATATAAGTAAAGATATCTTCATGCGCGGTTGTCCGCAAGTAATCTTGTAGTTCACTGCGCTTCTTTTCAAATTCTTGAATTGCCGCATTAAAAACGTATTTTTCAAAAAAGCCGTCAAAGTGCTTAATTTCACCATTTTCCTCAAAATCACCACCGTCACGCAACAGGCGAAAATCATCTTTTGTGAATGGTTCATAGCTGCCGCCTTTTTGCGTTTCAGTGAATAATTCTTCAAAGTCGACGTCACTAACAGCGTTTTCAATGTTGTCAATCGTCAAGTTTGCAGGATCGCTAGCCGCCATAACAAAGCTAGGGATAGCGCGCGAAAAGGTTTTTAATTTGCTTTTGATGATATCCATGTCCGTTTTTTCTTCATTTTGGAATTCTTTTTCTTCGCGTTCGTCCACCATGTCGCGCGGCATATCCTCCTCGATTAGCGCAGCAATTGCGTCAGCCATTTGCCTTTGGTCGGATGTAGTTTGCTGGCTATTGACAAAATCCTCGGCAATTAGCTTGATTTTTTCTTGGTGTTTCTTTTTTAATTGCTCTACTTCAGACTTGGAAGGGCTATATGTTTCGATATATTTTACATAAATTGGTTCGGTAATCTTTTGTTGAATTTCGCTGGTAATATTATTAGTAAAGTCTGGTTCTGGCGCACCGTCTACCAAATTATCATCGATGATATTCTGGATTTCATTACCATAAACTTTCTCGCCAAAAACAACATTACGGTTAGCGGTGATTCGCTTTTGTGTACGCTCGCGCCTGTCTGTGTTATCTGGTAGCTCGTCTTTGCTGCTCGTAATAACTTTACCTTGTTCGTTAGTATCTGCTAGTTTGTTAATTCGCTTGCGGATTTCGCTCGGGATATTATAAACGTTATTAATATTTTTGAATAGTAAATTGGTAATAAAGCGATGTTTGACAACTTCGCGCGCCATAATAGCCTTTGGAAAGGTCAGTACTTGAGCGGCGTCCAGTTCAATCATTTTGCCACCTTCATCCTCAGATAGAACCGGAAAATAGTTCAGCAGTTCGGCAATATTATCACGGCGTTTCTCTTCTGTGATGTGCCCTGTTGCGCCCGTGTGTAGTAAAGAATTAGCGAAATGGTCGTATATTTCAAGCACGCGATTCGGCGAAAAATCAAACACATAAGCAGATTTTTTACGGAAATAATGACCGTTCTTTTCAAATGCATACGGATTCTGCGCCCGAAAGATTGCTTGCATATATAAAGATTCAGCCTTAATGTCGGACAACATCAATACTGCCGACCATTCTTTTACGGTTACGCCAGTTGTCAGTTGCCCCACAGATAAGGTGATGGTTTTATCGTGATGTTTTATGGCGCTACGGACGCGGTCAAGCGCTTTTTCGTTTTGGGCTGTGTTTTTTACTTCTTCATCAAACCCGTTGTCGTCGCTAAAAGGTTTGCCGTCGCCCGCTGCTAAAATAATTTTATAGTTACCATTGCCAAAGACTGGATGATCTTTTAAGAGTTTGTACATAGCTTTAGCCGATGCCACGCGATTACCAACCAGCCAAAAGGTATGCTTTAGTTCGGTGCGCAGCTCTGGTGTGGAAAATGGATATTTCTCATTAGTGGTTAATGTGTCTAAGAAGCGCTTAATGTCTGCCTCGTGTATAAATTTACCACCGGCTGTCGCAAAGGTTGAGTTCAAGTCAAAAGCATAGCTTGTGTCTTTATCGTCGATTTTTACACCTTGGTTAATTTTATCAGCAATCATATCAGAGATTTTATAAGTGAAAAGCCTCATGTCGGGCATGTCGGTATGGTCTCCTGATTCGCCTGTTTTTAACTCTGATTGTTTGGCTTTTTGCTCATCGATATAGGTCCAGTTAAAAATCTGCTCCTGGGTAAATTTATCGTTCCTTAAAGCGCGGAAAGGCGTACCAGATAGGTGCAAGGTAAATCGACGTTTAATATTACTAAACGCCTCGTCGGTGCGCCCAGTATCAATGCCTTCATGCGCTTCATCAATAACCAACAAATCCCATTGCAAATCTGCTACCCATTTGAGTTTGTCATATCCGCCGCCGAATACTTTTGCGCCTTTAAGGTCTTGCAAGCTTAAGAATGTAAATTGCTTTTTATCAGTATCGGTCATTTGCAAGTAATCTTCGCGCGTCAATGTTGGCAGATTTTTCAGCGAATCGGCTGTAGAGATAAAATAATAACCGTCAATAAATTTTTTATAGTCGTCAAACCAAGAATTGGCAATCGCTGGACGGTTGGTTACGATGAGAATATTTTTTGCTTCAAAGCGTTTAGCAAAATCATAGGTTGTTAATGTTTTACCAAAGCGCGGCTTGGCATTCCAAAGAAATTTAGCCTCTTCATTTGGGTTGTTAAAATCGATCGTCTGATGGCGCTTGGCATATTCAAGCGTTTTCTCGACCGCCACATTCTGTTCATGGCGCAAAGTATATTTGTGTTTTTGCCCGTGCTGGATAATACTAAAATCGCGCCTCCTAAAAGAATCAAACAGCTCTTTTGATTTCTCTGGCGTGCCGTTAAAATAAAACCACTCTTTACCGCGACCTTCGTCCTTTCTGATGCCGTTTTTTACCATATATTTATGCAGTTTGTGGTCATCAAAGAAATTAATTTTTTCAACTGGTTCGAATATCGCTGGGGCGCTCCATAGTTTTTTATATTCCTCGTGCAAGCCTGGAGTACGCACTTGTTCGCGAATGCGCTTATCAACATCTTCCCGTTCTGTGTAGCCAATCTTTTGCCAGCCGTCATTGTCTGACCGATTCGGCAAGGTATATGAATAAATTTGTGGGTATACTTGCTTGAAAGTTTTAATTTGTTTTTTATCATTCATCTTTTTCGTCTCCTAAAATAATCCTATCTGCACTTTGTTTTGCTTGCGTTTTGGCTTTTTAACGGTTAGGTTGGGGTGTTTTTTAGGCGGCGGAGATTTGAGCTGCTGGATAGCCTGTTTTAATTTAAGAGCATTGGTGGTTGTGGTGTTTTCAAAGGTGTGTTCGATTTCTTTCAAAGTGTGTTTAGAAATAGTAAAAGTTTTTGCCTCAAAATCCGGGGTAAAATCAAAAAATATAATCTTTGATGGGTCGCTTAGCGTATTCCCAACAATAATATTTGCCTCAATGATTGTGTTTAACGCCGATAAAAAGTCTGCTGAATTCTTATAGTTATTAACAAAATCAAAGACCACATTTTGCATGCGTCGGCGTGCTTCGCTTACATTATCTTGCTGGATATCTATAGCGTAAATATTTGAGACCGCCCAAAGAATGTGAAGTTCAAAATTGGTAATGCCGGCTTTGGATACTGATGGATTCTTACATATTTTTTTAGGTATTGAAGTTAATTTACGGCGTAAAATCTCAACCAAGAAATTACCGTTGCCGCAAGTTGGTTCAAATATCTTTTTATCTACCGCCGAGATATCCGGCTCGCACAAATCGCACATCTGTTTGACGATATTTTCAGGCGTAAATACTTCGCCGAATTCTTTGACGCGGTGCTTTGATTTGATAAGCTTTTGTGCAGCATTAGAGCCTCCTGATCTTTTATTTTCAGGAGGCTCTATATCAGAAGATTTAGAGCATAAAGAAACTACAGCTTCTGGCTTCTGGCTTCTGGCTTCTGGCTTCTGGCTTCTGGCTTCTGGCTTCTATTGGAGTTTCAATCTTCTTTATCATATTTGCAATTTATTTATTATTTAATTATACTGTAGAATTTTATTAAATAGTTCAAGAAATAAAATCATCACCAAAAAGTTTCTTTAATCTTATTTTAATAGATCCTTCGTGCCGTCCTAACTTATTAGCCATTTCAGCGATAGTCTCACCATTATAAAAATATTGTTTAAGCATGTCATCATCAATTATACTCCAAGGTTTGTATGCATTTGGATGTGTTTCACGCATTTTAGCAACCTTTTCCGCCCAAGATTGTTTTTTAACAGCAGAGGTGCTTCGAGAGTTAGGCTCATTAACATTATTGTCTTGCATTAGACTGGCAAATTTTTTAGCATCAGCACGGGATTTAGCAAGTAGGCTATCATTGATCATAAGAGCATCATCACTAACTTGTAAGGCGGTTTTATTTATACCATAAAGATACAATCCATCAAGATTACGCACCCTGCTAAGCGCCACATATCCCATACCTGGCACAAAAGCCTTGCGAAGATCAATTTTAGCTGCATCAAGCGTCATGCCTTGACTTTTATGTACAGTAATTGCATAGGCCAAACGCAACGGGATCTGTGATATAGAGGCTCGTTTTCTATCGCCATCTCTTAGTTCCCAACTATCTATCACCATTGTTACTGTGCGGCCATTTTTAAATTTTACAATTGGATAATCAGTGCCAGGCTCAAAATCAACCACTACACCAGTACTACCATTAGCATATTGTCGATTGGGTGAGTTTTTTACAGCCATCACTAAAGCTCCGAGTTTTAAGATAAGTTTCGGCGGCGCAAGTACTGATCGCGCTAGAGTTTCCACATAGCTAGCCGCCCCTGTAGTAACCTGCTCATAAATATATTCCTCACTATCAAGCTCCGCTAGCCTTTTTTCATTTATTTTATCTACATCTATATTCATAGTATGAAGTTCTGTAATATCTCCATCTGGCGGTTCTATATCAATCCTGCTTAATAATGTCTCGGCGTGATGTCTGCGTATATTATTAGATCGCAAAGAATTTAGAATATCAAGTAAATCCCCGTCATCCTGCCTAAATTGCTCTTCCAAATACAGCACAACTGGGTTAAGCTCCTGCCAGACCTGCGAATTAACGATAAATCCCCCGTTTAAAGAATTAGGGCGATTAATCGGCGGTAATTGAAAAAAATCACCGCTCATAACCACCTGAATACCACCAAAGGGCTCATCCTTATCCCGCACTAAACGGCAAATCTTATCCACCAAATCCAAGCGAAAATCATGCATCATACTGATTTCATCAATAATCAGTACTTCTGTTTTGATAATCGTTTCACGGCGCGTTTTGGGAATTTTATCTATAAATCCTTCAGGTAGATAATCATGAACACCAATGCCGCTCCATGAATGAATCGTATTGCCGCCAAGATGAGTTGCCGCAAGCCCAGTGGTAGCAGTTACCGCAACCTTTTTGCCAGCATCTTTAGCATAATCAATAAACCTATTTAAGGTATAGGTTTTGCCAGATCCAGCTGGTCCGGTCAAAAGAGCGCTATGCCCAGCTAATAATATCTTCAGTGCCAGCTCTTGATTCATCGGCTACAGTCCGCGTGGCGGTTCACCTTCTGGTTCATCTAGGAGTTTTTTGCTTTTTATCTCGTAACGTTTCCCTGTTATTTGGCTGGTTATATAATCTTCATTTATCAAATTTACAAATGTATCTAAATCACTACCATCCATAATTATTATAGCGCCAGCATCATCCGTCATTAATTCCAGCTGCATTTCATCGGCATAATCAATAGCCTGCTCCTGGGTAACGCCGCCAACCTCTAATTTTTGCAGTTTATTGATGATTTTTTTACGATCTTTCACCAAATCGTGCAATGTCATACCCTCAGGGAAACTAAGTTTATACTGCTTTTCAATTTCCGCAACACGCGTATCGGCAATCGCCTGTTTTTTATATTCATATTGGAATAGTTTTTCAAATTTACTTTGATTAAACACAAAGATATCTTTTCCAATAATTAAAACTTGGTTATCAACAGGTATCTTTAATCCTACCTCTGCCTTAAAACTTTCAAACTTGCCCTCTTTAAATTCCCAAGCAGTTGCGCCTTTAAGTACGTTGCTCTGCTGAATTGATTTAATTACATAAAAAGTTTTACTACGATCGTTTTTTAATGTGAAGCGCGCCAGAATACCTTTTATACGCTTAAATTCATGTTCTTCTTCGCTAAATTCTACAATATCTTCGCGCTGATTCTCAATCACATAGATCAAAGTTTCTGCCCTGCCAACCTTGTCTAAATCAGTTCTGAGCAAAACATTTTCTTCTCCATCAGAAAGTTCAAAATCGCGTACACTAAGTCCAGTACCCGCCCCCATCTGGACAAAGCCTAAAATATCATATAGAAATAAAGGTTTAATTTGATCATTCAGTTCGGTAGCAAACCCTGTGCTATAAGGTGTGTAATTTTTATTAAATAAAAAAATTTCAACATCAAGTTCATTTTTATAAGCGTCAGCATTATTTGCCCACAAAAATATATCGGCTGGCTCACGCTCGGGGGCTTGCTCTGTATCTTGCATATCACTCTTTCCTTATTATCTTTATATTTATTTTAACAGATTGACACATTCAACACCAAAATAAATAAAGAAAAAAGCCGCCTATTCATAAAACTGAACAAACGGCTAAAGCAGACCTACAATTGGTTAGCAACCCCAGGGGTTAAGATATTCTTCGAACCGCTTGCTAATATTATTCAAGCAATCAGAATTACCGTTCCGCATTAAGATCTTAGCGAACTCATTTGCAGATTTGCTAATAGTTGGTTTAATTTTAGTTCTCACGCTACCAGCAAAAACGGCCTCAACTTTAGGGCTACTGATGTAGTAATGGTTTACAATCAAACGAGGCATATTCTTGGAGTTTTGACTTCCGATACATTGTTCGAGTTTCCTCATAAACGCTTCTTTAGCAGTAGCTTCAACTTTGCGAGCAAGCCTATCGACTCTCTGTGGAAGATCCACCAAAAGCTGAACTACTTCTTCCATTGGTCGGAGTTGATTTTCATCAATATCCCCATTAAAATCACTCTCAATATCTTCAATCATCTCTTTTATCCGCTCACGCTCCTCTTTTACAAGATATCCTGCAGCGTTTACCGAAAGCTTTTTAAAATACTCTACAGTATTATGAAAAAGCTGAAGCGATGTGTTTGAAGGTGCCAGTTTGAATGTAATAAGCCGCCCATCATCCAATAAAGAGGTTGCGTCAATCTCTACACGAGCTTTGTCGCTGCTATTCAAGCAATCGGGTTTTAACATGAAACTTCCTTTCGGATCAGGGTAAATGCAATCATCTACCAGACTAGCTACATTCAGATTTAAATGCAGCAGAACGTATATTTTTATATATAAAACAAACAATCTGCTACATTTAAATTAACCAACTTCATTTTAAGGTTCTGCAGTGTTGTATTATAAAGTATAATTAACATTTTGTCAAGTATAAACATTTTATTACAAAAAAGAACCGCTTGCATGAATATTTTAAATACATTCTAGCAAACGGCATAGGCAAACCCAAGTATAAGTACAACCACAAAGCGGCAAGCGCTAATTATTTAAGGCAACTCAACACTGGATTATTTATAGGGATATCTAATAAGATGAGCAGTGTAGTTAACGGTACTCCATACATTTGCATAGCCACGCTTAATATCGTAGTTATGATTACGACTATAAATATATAGCGTAAAGTTACATTCTTTTGGATTATAAATGATGTGCCATTTATCACACTCCTGAGAGCTAGACTCTGCACGATCAACATCATACATCCAGCATATCATCTTAATAAGTTCCTCCCTACTAGTCAACTCCACATTTTCTTCGCCAACTGGCTCTATATCTTGCGACTCAGTATCTTTAAAGAGTATTTTAGACAATGTAGCAAGACTTGGTTGTAATGTAAATTGACCATTATCAGAATTTACATCCTCAGCGTCCAAAGCAGACAAAATATTAAGCTGATTAGCAATCTCATCAATTTCAGACTCAAAAGCATCAAGTCTATCATCTGGTTGAGCAATTCTTTCCAGAAGATCAAAATTCATATCAATGAACGCTATAGTTCTAACCAATTTAGATAGCACATGAAAACTAATAAGCCACTTTATAGAAACGATCGTCAACTCAATATCTTTTTTATGATTATTCATATCTTTATAAGACATATCATCCAAGCTAGCAATCATATCTTTTTTCATACTAGCGAGCTCATAAAGATATTCGAATTCTTCCTGAGATGTCGCATATTTATCATGTTCACAAAGCATATGCAACATGGAGTGTGCATATTCGAAAGCCTTAATCATTTCTGAGCGCAGAGACGAAATAGCTTCATCATTAGGGTTCATTACCCTCACAACCTTTCTTCTTAGAGTAGATCTTTGTTGAATTAGTGGTAAATACTTATTTTTTAAGGTTCACGGGTGATAATTATATAGTATAATCAATGTATTGTCAATAAAAGAGCCGCCCCTGGCATTATAATAAACCCAATAGGACGGCTATACAAAGCCTTTACATAACAGCAACCTATGCTTTATCTATGATAATATCCATAAAGCGTAGCCAGTTATATGAATAATGCTTCATATCCTTGCAAATAACCTTATTAAGATCAATGGCTAACTTAACCAGATAAATCAAATTAGAGTTAATATTAGCTCCGATATCTCGCAAAATTATTGCAGTACGGCTTTTATCCTTTCCTACTTCTAGAGCACTCTTCCAATCAAAGCAATCTTGCTCATCTTTTAGAGTCTCAATCCCATAATCAGCAAAATTGCGATTAATTTGCTCAAAGATATTCGCCCAATCGCTAGGTTTAAAACTCCCCGCTCGCTGAACTAACTTAGCCACGCGTTCAGCAACTCCACGCGAAAGATTACTATGGTCTTCAGAAATCTTACGCCACCACATGTTTTCAAATTCCCGTAAAGCATCGTACTGATGGTCATAAATAAACATCAAAAGCAAAATACATTTATACATGCCATAGTACTCGCCTTTTAGATTATTCTTTTGCATCTCCAAAAAATAATCATCAAAAACAGAGATAGCAAAATCCCGTAAAATCACTTCTGCTACAAAATCAGCAGCCTGAAGGGATTGGCTATATAGTAAATCCACACTACTTAGAAAATCCTCCCGCGTCTCATTTTTACCTAACTTTTGGAGAGTGTTATCTAGCTTGTCTTGGAGCTCTTTTTTATAATAATTAGAACTATCAACACGCAAAAGACGGCTAGCTTCATCAATAAACCGTTTTAAATCACTACAATAGGCAATTAGAGTATGATCATTAGATAAATTAGTAGCCTTCTTTTTACCATCTACATAGTAACGATACTCATCTATGGCAATTTCTTTAAGTTGTTCTTTTGAATAACCCATTAAAGGAAGCATCTTCTTACCTTTCTATCTATATAAAAGCCGCTTTTTAAGGTTCACAAAAACTATTCTATATTAATTACCCCAATTCGTCAAAATGCAAACACAAGAAAAACCCCTGTAAAATACAGGGGTGGTGGTGAACCTAAATATCAAAAAGAATCAGTTACATTTCATCAGAACGTTCCGGCAAAGGAAATTTCTCAAAAGAACCTTGACGGCGAAGCTCAACTACAGAAAGTCCATTCAAAAGATCTTTGTCAGACAATTCTGCAGCAGAATGCTCTTCATAGGAATCTTGATCAGACTCTCCTGAGTCAGGAGATCCTTCCTCAGTAAAGTCGTGATCAGCATAGTCGAAATCATCCAAAAGATTCCGATTACGATACTCGATTGGACAATTGCAACGTCCAGGAAAATGCTTTGCTACAAGATGACCAACGTTATCAAGCTTATGCATAGAAGACGTTGCCTGATTGATCTCATTGTTCACATGATCTTCGTGATTATTATCGCAAAGATCTTTCATCTCTTTGACTTTGTTGATGAAATCTTTGATCTCATCAACAACATTACGATTAGCCTCTTCTCGGTCCGTAGTGCAGCAGCCACGAAGAATGTCCATCATGTCTGCAAACATACATTCAAGACCCTCAAGGAGAATGCAGGTAGAATCGCTAACCTTTCGGTTATTGATCACTTCCGCCATCGAGGCTTCAAAATCCTCCTTGAGCTCCTTTTGCAGTTGCTCGTCAGAAGAAGTCAAAGGATTCAGTTCTTCAACTGAAGGTGGTAAAGAAGGCATAATTGCCCCTCCTATTGATAGAAAGTACATCTGTATTTAAACAGATGGTCGCCCAGGATTAGGCTTATGGTTGCGAGAGGAAGAACCTCTCAGGTTTGAACTGATCTCATTTGATATGTTAAGGTTCACACATCAATTGATTATATCACCTACTTTTTATATTGTCAATAGACTATTAGAAATTAGTCAATTTTTCGCCTTCACGCGCCTTATTTGCCCAAGTATCCGCTAGTTCATTACCTTCATGTCCAACATGTCCGCGTACCCAGATTAATTTAGCTTGCGAGGCTTTATAAAGCGGATATACTTCTTTTACAATGTCTAGATTTTTAATTTCGCCACCGCCTTTTTTATTCCAACCTTTAGATTGCCAACCCGCTGCCCATTTTGTAATTACATTTACCCAAAATTCACTATCTGTATAAATTTCACATGGCGCACCAGCAGAATCCTTAAGTGCAGCTATTATAGCTAGCCCCTCCATGCGTATATTAGTAGTATCATCGTCTTTACCTAAAATGTGGGGCTTCATATCCTTAATTACAGCAAAGCCACCAGGACCAGGATTGGGCACTGCAGAACCATCAGTATAGTAAATTATCATAAGGTAGATTATAACATTTTATTTTGGACAGCTAAACATATAAACCCGATCCATATCGCCAGTACCGCGAATTAAAGACTCCGTATTTGCCTCAAGAGTACTTACACTATCATACATATGAGTTTTGCGATTATACATCTTGGTTAATATTTTTGAAGCTCGCTCACGGTCATCTGCAGAGTAAAAAATTCCTTCACTTTGTGCTTTATAAATAATATGCGCCGCTGTACCTGTTCTGGCGTTTTTTCTATCTTCTTTAGTTAAAAATTGCATTTCTACTGGCATTTGTCTATTCTTTTCCTCATCCAGCAATATACAAGTCAGCTTAGCTACACGATAATGCACATCTTTTTCCATAACTTGGATATTTTTTTGAATAAAATCATAACTAAACCTCTTGCGTATCAATCTGCGAAAATTATCATCGCCTTGCACAAAAACCCAATTTTCTTTTGAAGGCGCTGGCACACATTCAAGATTTTCACTTAAAATTACTTTTTCTATTACACACGCAAACACATCAGCCAGTTCTTCTTCGTCTTTAAGAATAAAAGTAAAGCCCATCACGTCCATTGGGAATCCTCTTTTTTCGGAATTCTGTATCTTATTTGCTAACGAACCAACGCTTTTTAAGCGCCAATTACCAGCCGTTAGCATATGATCCCCTTCCTTGCCACTCCAAAAGTTACCAAAATCAGTCACAAATTCGCCAAGCTGGATACTTGAATATGGAATTTCTGAATCATAATCATGGATACAATCAACATCTTTAACTGCATTAAACACAGCAAAGTTACCTTCCACAATATTACTTAGTACAGCCTGCGGACCAATTTCACGCATAGAATTACAATATTCCCGCACTTTTGCGACATCCTCCAGCTTGCCGTTCTTTAAAAGCCTAAGTACGTGCGATTGACTGCGTAAATCCATTGCCAGACCATCAAAACCAAATACTTCGCATAATGGTCCATAAAAAATCTCTGCCTCAGTAATATTCTTTAAAACTTCATCGTCTAATCTGCTTAAATCCCCGCTCTCCTCTACTTCGCGAACAGGCTCAACAAGTTTATCTAAAACAATGCAAGATTTAATTATAATTGATTCAATATTTACTTCATCACTCAAGCGGCCCATTTCTTTTATATCAATTGGCGCAGACGTCTTACGCCAGGCATCGTTATTTCTGTAATATGTGGCGTAATTATCCATATATTCCATATCGTTAAGTAGCGCCGCCGTATAGCTAGCAGCATCTTCGTGCGTGTTTGGATATGTATAATATTCCATCAACGCAGTAGCCGATGCAACAGCATTTTCAATATTTGAATTTTCCTCTTTTTTGATTTCATAAAGTATACCAGCATGAGCTGCTTCGGGTGACATAACATCACCAGCAAATATATCTATATAATCACGTACTCGACTTATTCTATTAAGTGCTTCTGTGTGCTTTTCTAAATCATCAGCATACGCTTCATCCATAAAATAATTAATTGAACGCATAGCAGCGTTATAGGAGTGTTGCTGACGCTCTTGGGTAATCTTATTCATAATCAGCCTTACTGATTATACACTAAAATCCAAAAAAAGCAATAGTAAAAGAAAGGCCGCTACAGGCGATGCAATTATCATCATGTAGCGGCAAAGCGAACATTACTCACACATATAACAAGGACAGACTTTTTCGATTAGCAGACGAATAGCCATAACCTTTTTATAGTAGGAATTATAGATTTCATCGAACTCTGACTCTAGAATGTATACATTGTATAATTCCTTAGAACCCAAGACTTCGCATACCTTACGGCACTCCTCCTCTGAAGTGTAGATTACTTTCCCCTCATTATCGAAAGATTCATGAATCTTTCTCAATTCTTCCTCTGAAAGGATAACTTTATCACCAGAACTTACATTCAAAACAACTGATAGACCAACCAGGGCTAGATCAGATGTTTCTTTAAAAAGCGAAAGCATGATATCATCATCAATACCCGCCTCAAAGATAAGCTCTGCAATAGAATTACGCAGACAATTTGCAGCCTTACGCAGCAAACTTTCTACCTTTGCTAGTAGAAGATTTATAAATTGTTCTGATGATGAATCGATAAACTCTTGGTGAATTTTCTCCCGAACTTTAGCAAGAATTTCCTCGGAATTAGAAAGACAGAATAGGGCTTCAGTCATATTAATACCGAGAATATTATCTCCATCATTACGTTCAGAAAATAGATTCTTAATATCCACGGACGGAATGTGGCTAAAATCATTAGGGCTCTGAATTATCAGTGATTTAGCCGAAAAACCAACTTTTTCAGCAAGATTTATGGTCTTGTTAAAAAATTTGGAAATAGCATTATATACATTCTGATACCCAGTAAGCATCTCACCGTAGATGACTTCTTTTTCATGTTCATTCAACATTTCATCAATCATCTCATGAGTTACAACACAATCCAGCAAACGGAAAAAATCCTCGCCAGAAATTTTGACTACCATTAATAGTCTCCTTATAAAATAGACGAAAAGCGCCTTAACGGATTTTAAGGTTCGCAATTGACAATTATAAATATCTTACTGGCATCTGTCAAGCCTGTTTTCTATACACAAAAAAGGAAAAGCCGCTGCAAATACTACTTAAAAAATAATATTTAACAACGGCATTGAGCCAACCTTAGGCGTTAGGCGCTTTAGTTTGACTTATACAGACTTGCGTTTGGGGGCAAGCCCCAAATAAAATTGAACCGCAGTCTCTGGATCAGACGAAAGCTTACACTCAAGCGCTTGCTCCCAACCAGCGACAACATATTGACTGTTACTTGAACCTGCAAAAATCCACTTAACAGCCCATGTCGTGGCAAAAACAGACTTACGCAAGTAACGCTCAAACTGAGCGTAACAGTCCTCAATGTCACGATGATCCTCCCGTAAATTATCGGGAACCTCATTGACAATATCTGTAGCGTAGGTTAGCTGCGATAAAGCATGAAGAATGTGACTGTAAGCAGAAACCAGCAGCTTATCAATACGATCTTCTTCGGTACAATTATTATACCAATTTTGGATAATATTGACATCATTTGGCATCCAAATTTCATCTTTTAAGATAGAAGATGCCAAACTCTCATCGACAAAACCAGCCTTTTTTGCATATTCCAGTGTTGTCGTGTAGTACTCTTCTGCCTTCTTGTAGATATCAGTATGCCTATGCAAGACATCAATCTCGTTAGGAACTTCTTTGAGTTCATTGATATACACGGCACGAGTGATTTGGCTATCAGCTACAGAGACACCCAGTAAGTGGTGCAACTCCTGCTCAGATAACGGTTCTGACACAATATCCTCCTTAGGGATAGATGGAAAGCGCCTTAACGGATTTTAAGGTTCGCAGGCTATGTATTATATACACAACCATCGCTTATTATACACATATTTATATATTTTGTCAAGAAGTAATTGTTTTTATAAAAGGAAAAACCGCTGCAGACGACACTAAATAGTAGAATCATACAGCGGTCAGGCACGAGCCTTAATTGATATATTCCTCGGGGAGCATATTTAAGACTGAGTCAAGCTTGTGGCGGAAGAAATCAAATTTAGCACAGAATTCATTGGGGAAAATTTGATCAGGATACTTACTCAAAACCAACTCAAGTCCATGGGTAGCCAGTTCATTCAGATCAAGATTCTTAATCTTAAACGCAAGATCTTCTTCAAGACCAACTTCCTCAATAATAGAAGCAGTGGTCTTGACCAAGTCCAAACATACATAGATCAGACTCTTATCAAAAAGTGCGAACTTCTCGCTAAGAGAAGACCTGACATGATCATTAGATAGTCGCTCTTTCTCACTAATAAACTTAATTATTAAAGAGCATTTTTGAACAGCCTGTAAGGCTTCCATCATATACGTGGACGTATACAGTAATCGTGATTTAAGATCGTAAATCCCGACGCTCTTTGAAACTTCTTCAAGCTTATGGAAGAAGTTTTCAACGCTGATATGCAACATCTCGCGATTAGCAAGATTCTTTACATCATCAAGTTGATGTTTAGTCTCGCAACTACGAACTTCTTCAATCAGGATATCGTGTGTAACCACGTTATCAATCAGATCGAAGAACATTCGCTCGGTAATAGGTGCCACAATGGCCTCCTTACAAATAGATACGGAAGCTCACCTCAAGGGATTTTAAGGTTCGCAGGCTATGTATCATATACACAACCATTGCTTATTATACATATATTTATATATTTTGTCAAGAAGTAATTGTTTTTATAAAAGGAAAAACCGCTGCAAAATCAAATAAGTTGCAGCGGTACAAACAGACCTTATCTATGCGGTATGCCAATACAGACCAGATGTAAGGCTATAATTATAATCAGTCTTGATGGCGTTTGCCTTATTTACAGACTCATAGTCACGCTGTTTATAGAAATACTTAATCAGATCTTCATAAGAACACCCCTCTACTTTTGCAATGATAAACCCAACAGCATTACGAAGGTTGACAACAGAATCACGCAAGTAGCTCTTAAGATTAGACAGTTGATTCCTTTTGCTTACCCCACTACCCTGCTTAATAATATCATCAGCAAGAGCAGAAGCTTTATCTAGTGAATCTGAAGCTTTCTTGATATAATCATCAAGCTTACAGGTTTTGTCATGCCTCTCAAAGATACCATATCCAGAATACTCTTTCACCTTACTTTCAAAAGATGAAATCTTCGTATCAATATCATCGTAGATATAGCACGCATTATCCAACTCATTTTCAAGATGGAATTTATCAATTGCTTCATCTACTTGGGCATTGGTTACTGTACGCCGAACCAAACATAAGATGTATTGCTTCAATGGCTCTCCGTTATACACTGCGTTCAGAGTCCCCTTTACAATAGATTTCATCACAGTAGGCTCATTTCCTTTAGTAGTTTCAGTTTCCACGAAAAGCCTCCTTAGGCATGTAAAAGAAAACGCAATCTACGCTTTCTAGAGATAGAACCGCACTCATTTTAAATGCAGCAATCTGCCCATCTAAACTAATAAATGTGTGTGGGTTTAGTTTATACACGATGAACAGATTGCTGCATTTAACACTTTTAAGGTACCACGGTTATCTAGTTTATGATATATAGGTATTAATTGTCAAGAGAAAAGGAAAAAGCCACCAGGGACAATCTATATTTATTACTATACAAATTGTATGGTGGCGGTAAAACCTTAAGGACAGACCTTTAGATTTTCAGGAGCATTTAATCATTGTAATGATTAATGTAATCCTTGTAGGTGAAAACGCTGGCTTTTAGTAGTGTCAAATCGATGAGATCGATCGCATCAGCCATATTAGCTAAAGCTAAGCAAATCTCAGAAATAGATTCATCGATTTCACATTCACCCTTTTCCCAGACATCACAAATATTAACAACAGTGGAGCCAACATCCCGAGATGTCCGGAAGGCTTTTTCACGTTCAGGGTCGATTTGAGCCAGCTTCTCAGTCAGAGAGTCCAACTGATCAACATTTTCTCGTAGCTGACGAACAGCAAATTCAATATCATAGTGATCAACTGCGATATGCTTGAAATCATGACGTTGAATAAAATAATCAACGGCACCAATGCGAGAATTAACGCTCTTTTTACACAGACGAATTACAGGACGTAAGTATTCTCCGAATTCTTCTGTGCGAACATTGTTTTCGCGCATTTTGCCAAGTGTCCGCCTGACATCATCTACCTTCCTCATATAGAGTGTAGGCAGCGAGATACAGTTTTCTTCATCAGACCAGCGAGTCATGATGCAACCTCTTTCAATGAGATGGAATATACTCCTTATGGAGTTCGCCTAGGTAAGGCGGATTACTAATCTAACTTATTTAAATCAGCAATCTGCCCTACTTAAGCGAAAATCTACATCAAAATGCATACATCAATCTATGTCTGTTATATCTTTTAAGGTTCTACGTTTGTCTATTATAGAGTATATAATATAATTTGTCAAGTATAAATATAATAAATTTTTCTATTTTCAAGGAAAAAGCCGCCAAATGATAAATATATTCATGAATATAAATACCTCAAGGCGGCACGTAGAGACCTTTATGCTGTATATTGATCTGGACGATTGATATAAACATCAGGATAAAATACAACACATTCAATAGAAGTCCTCAACCGATTAAGAAGTACATAGCAACAACCAATAAGATCATTGGCTTTATAGTAGTAGTAACAATAATCACCAGCACCTAAAGGCTCTTCCAAGAACCCCTTTAGCTGTTGAAAATCACGCTCCATAATACGGATATTTTCTTCTACAGGACTTACATCGGATTTCGACTTAGTACTTTGAAGCTTACCACTCCCCTTGATATACTCATACAGAGACTCAAGAGATGCAAGAGATCGACTAAAGCCAGTATTAGAAAGCTTCAAATCTTTTGCGTAAGCCTCTTGAATACCGTCAATAGCAGTAGCAAGTGCGCCTACAGACTCGATCGGGTTATAGGTCTGAGTAGTAATCACAAGATCACTCCTTCAGTAGTACAGAGATGGATTCGCTACGCTAGGATTTAGACGCAGCAGATAAGCTACTTCATAAAATAGCCAATCTGCCTGCGCCTAAAACTAAGTTCTTCTATTATAGATTTTAAGGTTCTACGATGCATATTATATATCAATTATTGATATTTGTCAATATTAAGTACTTTAGCAAAGAAGAAACCCCCGTAAAACGGGGGCATATGAACTTTATTTAACGAAACCCTTTCGCCTACTAACTACAATAGTTATAGGCTTAGGTGGTTTGGGTGTGACACCCTACAAGATCCTCTTTCACAAGCAAAACTTCTGGCTCTTGATGACAGACCTTAGAGTTGGGTACCAAGTGCGAGAGCGAGACGCTATCCTGAACAGATTTCAAAGCTTTTTCAGCTTTTTCATCTGCCTCATTGGGTTTACATTTGTCGGGATCGAGATTTGCGATCTCTTCAACATTTTCGACAAACTCCATGAAATCATAAGCCTTATCCAATACAATCTTGGAAAAGTACTTGACATCCTCTTCGTTGCCAGGCTTACGCTTAGGGATAAGCTTCAAATTCGATTCAATGTCCTTAGAAACAGCATCGAAAATGGACTTAAACATATCAACATAGTGATAGTTAAGTTTGATTTTTTCTACTTTGTTTTCATCCGCAGAACTGAGCTTATTAATGAGAGACTCAAATTCAGATTTCAAGTCCTCCAATTTATCGCGAACAGTTCGTTTCATTGCAGAAGTTGTAATTCCGTCGTGAAGAAATTTCTCCACACATGAAACGACGGACGTTACCTTCTTCTTGGACTTTGGCTTTGCAGCCCGATTTTGTAAAGATGACATAATAGTCTCCTTAGGTAGATGACAAAATTACAGGATTCGTTATTTTAAAGTTCACACAATTAGTGATTATATGCCAAGTGTTTTAATTTGTCAAACTGAGATTAATTTTATAACTATTTAGTTTTATTTGCTTGATTTTTTAGATAATTTACTGCATCTTTAATCAAAAAAAGGCTAACATCATCTTGTGTGCGACCAGCTTTATGAAAAGGCGTTGAGATAACTCTGATTAAAATTAGCATGTAAATCAGTATAAAACTTATCAAACCAATCATCACTAAGCCGCCATAAAATGGGTCTACATTTGTTACAAGTAGCAACGCAATCAAAACTACAACTATTGAACGAGCCAAGATCGTAGCTGATGGTATAAATTTAATACGCTGAATATAATTTACACGGTGACGGCTACGTAAAAGCGCCATCTGTTGTTGCTTTAATTTTACTATAAAATTAGCTGGCACTCCCCCTTTTTCCATCTCCATAAAATACGGCAACAACCCCCGTATATCGTTTCGTACATCATATGAACGACGGCGGGCATCCTTTGTAAATCCAGTAGCGATTTTATACATTTGACTGCGAAATCCTTCAATATCAAAGGTTGGATAGTTTTGGTAGATAGATGCGGCATCATCATACATATTTTCTACCTGAGCGGCAAATTCTGATGGCATACGCTCGGATTCTTTGTAGTCTGCTATTGTAGCTGAAAGCAAAAAACCAATAACAAATGTAACACTAGAAATAACGCTATTATGAAGAGAAGACTGTTCCACTGGCTCAAAACCTAAAATATGCAAAACATATTTTAAAGCCACGACTAATATTGCCATTGAAGCACTAACTAGAAAAATTCTATATAATCTTATAAAAGAAATCATAGTTCTAAATTATATCAACAAGTTATATCTTTTCAAAATAAAAAACCTGCTTAAAACAGGTTTTATCCACTCCTTTCTTTGAGCGAAGTTATAAGTTTAGGCTACTGTAAGTTCTTTACTTACAGAATTAGAGACCTTGCGGAAAGAATCATCTGCAGTAGAGCTATTCTTGCGTATACTATTAACAACACGTAACCACGGTCGAGATAGATAATTAGCTGAATCACTGCTAGGCATATCGCTAGTAGTGTTATTTTGTGGCCCTCGAGGTCCACACATATTGCGCGCGTATAGTATTTTACCAGATTCCAAGCCAATAATATAATGACCATGGCCTTTATCTTTCATATCGTGGCATTTATCGCCAAAATATACATGCAGAGCGGCTTCTTTAGCGCCACTCCCGTGATAAAGGTAACGGCCCTTATTTATAATGACCCATTCCTGAGAATGTGTTGGAATCCCCAAAATTTTAACCACCTCCTCTGTCAAGCAACCAGCCCATTGCGTGTAAGAGCGTATGGCGCTTTTCTTGACTTTGCGATGATTAGAGCGAGCGCGTTGAAATCCAGCTTTAGCTATATTTACACTTTTAGCTATACACCTCTGGTTAAAACTATATTTATCAGCATGTGTATACATATCGCTACAATCGTAATCATCACAGATATCTTCAAAAGATTCACCGTGCAAATTACGTGCATTAATATCACGTGCGACAACCTTTAAATCAGACTCATATGCCGATTTAGTAGAACTCTCCAAATTACGCAGCCTTCGCTTTGTTATTTTTGCAACATGCAAACTCTTATCGCGGCTGCTATCCATATTACTGTAAGCATTTTTTTGCTTAATACTTTCTGGACAGTCTTCTTCAGCAATTAAGAATTTTAATTGCTTATGTGACTTGCGATTGTGGTTTTTCTTTGCAGATATTTTAAGCTTCCAACCATAACCATATACTGAATAAGCACTGGAAAGCATGCTTAAAATCTTGCTAATATCAAGTTTAGTATCTACCTTAGTAGACATAAAATCACCTCAACTTATAGAAGAACTACCTAATCGAATGATAAGGTACTTACATTCTACCATAGCAGCTAGTTAAAAGCTATATTTAGCATAATAAGTTAGTCTAACTTTACGGCGTATTTATCAATGAATTTTCTTAGAATTTTAACAGGTTCTGTGATATTTTCTTTGGTGATTTTATCTATTATATTTTGAGCTTCACTTGGATCAAAATAACCAGCATATTTATATATATTAATCCGTAAAATTAAACCTTCAACATCTAATTCTGGATGAAACTGAGCTGCATAAACATTTTGACCAGCGCGCACCAGCTGTAAGCATTTTTCTGATTTCGCTAGAACTACACAATTATTCAGACCTTCTACACTGCCAACCCCCTCTTTATGACCGACAAAGGCCCTAAAATTATTTGGCAAATCACATACTAAAGTATCATTTTTAGAAGAAGGCTCTAGTTGAACATCCACTGCGCTAATATCTTCACCATAATCAAAACTAGGCTTTCCACCAAGGGCTGAAACTAACGCTCCCATACCCAAACAAGCCCCTAAGAATGGTTTATCTTCATCAATAATTTGGCGCATCAATGGTAGTATGTAGTTTTCAAATTTAATTTGATTAGCTGATTTTTCACTATAATCATAAGCAAAATTAGCTGGACCTCCACCCATAATTATTCCACTGTATTTATTTAAATCAATTTTTGGGTAAATGCCAGTATCTAATCTTAGGCGTTCAAGTTCATTTAAATTTAATCCACCAAAATGGCAAAAAGCCTTATATTCGCTATCTGAAGCGGAATCTTCTGGACGTGACTGTAACAATAAAAAAGGTTTAATCATAAACTTTTATTATAATTAATTTTTTATTTTATACAAAATTAGCTAACATTTATTATGCTTATGTTTGGCACTCTTGACATATGAGTGCTAAAAAATTACAATAAAATTAGAGCGAAAGCTCACCAAACTAAACGAAAGGAGTATATAAAATGAATAAACTCGTTCGATTCGATCCATTTGCAGAGATGGATGCTTTGCAACGCCGTTTCTTTAATGATGATAACTGGACGCCACGCCAGATGCGCTCAGTTGGGCTGCCAACTACCGATGTTTATCTTAAGGATAATGCATTAGTCGTAGAGGCTCATTTGCCAAATTTCCATGAAGATGATGTTAATATTTCAGTAGAACATGGTAATTTGGTAATTCAAGCCGAGCGCCATGAAAAAGAAGAAGATAAGAATAAAAAATACATTGTACGTGAATCAAGCAGCAGTTTTTACCGTAGTGTTCAATTGCCAGAACGCGCTGACGCTGATTCTATAGAGGCGCATTTGGATGACGGTATTTTAAAGGTCACTATACCAGTAACACCAGCACCAGAGCCAAAGAAGATAGCTGTTAAGTCACACAGTAAAAAGAAGTAAATCTAACATCAAACTAAAATAGCCTCAATTAAAATAATGGGGCTATTTTAGTTTGTAACTACAAAACTTATATCATAGTTTTAAACAAGCCTCTCTAATTTAAATCCAGCATAGGTTCCATCCTGCTTATAGGCTTCCTCGCCAAGGAACGCCGGAATAGCCTGCAACTCATCGTTATAGACAAAGTTTTCAAGACTAGTTACGCTCTTTTCTTCCTCAGGTAAAATCTTCCCCGTCATCTTATAAAAAGTCCGATCTTGGTCAACTGTCTCCTCGTCCAAATATCTTGCTATGTCGGTGCATATTTGCTCGTACAGATCATCGTTCAAATGCGAATTTGGCACTTCATAAGCCGCGAAGTTCTGCGTCACTGTAGTGATATCATTTAATGGCGAGACCACTAAATTATCTTTTATAGCACTAGCATTGATAAATCTCTGCACTACTTCATTATTTCTATCTGCCGTTATCAAAATATCTGGCTGCTCGGCAGTGGTCGTATGAAAATCTAATACCAACTCCGGCTTCAGTAACCGAATCCGCTCTTCAATAACCCTTGCTCGCTGACCCTCATAAGTATCCAGACCAAGCCCGTAAATCCTATTTAGGTCCGATTCGGTATACCGCACATTCTTTGTGTAAGCGCGAGGATTAGCTATGATAAATTCTATATCCTCCAGCAGCTTAGACCTTTTGGAGAGCATATATGCTAGCATATTTGGGCCTAATAATTCATTACCGTGGGTGGAAATTATTGCCAGTATTTTTGTCATATAGTTATTCTACGCCGCAAAAATAAATCTGCCAAGAATATACATATACCATTTCATTGAATATTACTACCTACCTTCTTCAATAGAATATCACAAAAAGTCAAATACAAGTTTATCATGCCAAACATACGGAGACTGCCTATTTATTTCTGAGAATTGATCTAAATATTCAACGATCATCAAGCTGCTGCATGAGTGATTTGTGAGCATATTCTTCCCAGCCATCCGATACGGTGCCGTTACTCAGACGTTCCACTTTCTCATGCAAATATTCAGACACATCAAACGCTACACCATTGTCTTTAAAACCAGCTAATCGTAGTATTTCTGCAGAAATTAAATAAAGTTCTTCTGTTACTTTAGGATCATCCGAAAGTTTATCTATCTCAACTATGTGGCGCGCTAGCTCTTTTTGTGCTTTTCTACTTAGACCCATATGTATATTATTATATCACTACCAGGAAACGAACAGTTTTTGTTTTACCACTTAAGTGGCACGCAGACATGTTCAGGTCTGCGAATGTAGACAGGTATCAGGCTCCAGGGCCGCTGTACATGCCACGATCCTTCACGTTGTCATTCGGACCATTACCAGAACCGTAATGGTTGTGGTTGTCGTGCTGCATGAAGTCACTAGGACTCTGATCAGTACCATCAGCAAGGAAGGTCTCACCCTCACGAGTGCCCCATCCAAATGAGACAGTCAGCGAGTTTCCCTCTGAGTCAAAACCAGACATTGGCTCTCCAAAGCCACCCTTATGATTGCCGGACATGGCAATCTCCTCTCTGTAGAGAATGAAATCTTTAGTAATCACTAAAGACAATATGTAGTATATTATTGATTATTGATTATGTCAATAGTTTGGCATAAAAATCTATAGTTTTACAAATCCTCAGCCTTCACTCGCCCCTGCTCCGTCGTATCCCGCTCGCGCACGGTGACGGTGCCATCCTCCAGCGTCTGGAAGTCGATGACCACGCAGTGCGGCGTGCCGATTTCGTCTTGGCGGCGGTAGCGCTTGCCGATGTTGCCGTTGTCGTCCCACATCACTCGACCGGGGTTGGCTTTGGCGAGCTGGACGTAGACTTCGCGGGCTTTTTCCACCAATTCTGGCTTATTCTTCAACAGTGGCGAGACGGCAAATCTAACTGGTGCCAAATGCTCTGGCAGTGCCAAATACACCCGCTTTTCACCGTTCTGTTCATCCTCGCGGTACGCGCCCGACAGCACCGCCATCAGCGCCCGCTCCACACCAAACGACGGCTCAATGACGTGCGGCACAAATTTTGTGTTCGTCCCCTTGACGGTGTATTCCATACTCTTACCACTGGCGTGCTGGATGTTCATCAGGTCAAAATCAGTCCGGTAGGCGATGCCCATCAACTCCTCACGGCCAATCGGATAATCGTATTCGATGTCGATCGTCTTTTTGCTATAGTGCGCCCGATCCTCCGCCGGCACGTCTAGCTCGTGAATGTGCTCTTGCTTCAAGCCTAGTTCTGCCAAAAACGCATGCGTCGCCGCCAGCAATTCATCAAACGCCTCCTGCCAGTGCTCAGGATCGACGAAATATTCAATCTCCATCTGCTCGAACTCGCGGCTGCGGAAGACGAAATCGCGCGGCGCAATTTCATTACGAAACGCCTTGCCCTGCTGAGCGATACCAAACGGCAAGTTCGGGTAGAAACTATCGACGACGTTTTTGAAATTAGTGAAGATGCCTTGGGCGGTTTCGGGGCGGAGATAGCTGATACTATCCTCACTCTCAGTCGCACCAACGTGCGTTTTGAACATCATATTGAAGGTGCGCGATGCGCTCAGTGGATTACCATCTGGGCTTTTGATGCCGCGCTCGGCGATCGCCGCATCCATCTGCGCCATGGTCATACCATCGGCGTCAACACCATTATCTTTGAGGAGATGGTCGGTGCGGTAGCGGCGGTGATTCACCGTATCTTCGCACAGCGGATCAACAAAGGTATCGACATGCCCGCTGGCCTGCCAGACCTTCTGGTTCATCAAAATCGCCGCATCCACACCGTACATGTCATCGCGCTCGTCGACAAACCGGCGCCACCACAAATTCATGATATTACGCTTCAGCTGCAGGCCTAGCGGGCCGTAATCCCAGGTGCCCGACAGGCCGCCGTAGACGTCCGACCCCTGATATATAAAGCCGCGCCGCTTACACAGGCTGATCAGATTTTCCATTGTGACATGTGCCATATCAGCAGACATCCTTTCTCACACCAGGTGTGATGTGACCATCATTAATTGTTTTGATTATACCACCAATCACTCTGCCGCATGAGCCTGGGCCAGCAGCCAACACTGATCGATCACCGCATCAATACCGCCCAGCTGGCTCAGCGCAGTCAATGGCGAGGTCGCCATCAGTCGCAGCAGCTTGATATGGTCAGCCGTGATGTCACCCTGCCGGCTTGGCCGGAGTGCCCGCTCAGCTGAGTCGTACATATACGTCTTCTCAGCTCGAAGCGGCTGACCGAGCGCGTCGCTTATCAGATTGAGCTCCTCACCCCGTAGGCTGGCATAGCGAAGGTAAAACCATGTCTCGGTCAGCGTTCGAGAAGCCAGCGGCTGGTCTAGCTGGGCAAACACTGCCATCAGCACCTCAAACCAACCTGGCTCGTCAATCTGCTCACTGGCCCGAGCCACCAAGCGGAGTGCATTATAGGCAAAGCGCATTCGCTCATAATCCTCTATAATATGCCGATAAAACGCTGTCAGCTGCGCACTCGTGAGCAGCTCTAATTGGCCGCGACCAGACCGGATAACCACATCGCTCACCGCGAATAGCTCGATACCACCAGCCAGCTTGGATCGCTGCCGCCGCACTCCCTTGGCGATCACTGTCCGACGGCCCTGTGGCGTCAGAAGCTGGATGATCCGATCTGCCTCTGCATAATCAGTCCGCTTGAGGACAATCGCCTTGAGCCGCTCGCTCTGACTCATACAAAGACGCTCCGCAGCACCCGCGCGACTTCGGCGGGCACCATGGTCGTTTTGTTCAGCACTGCCCGCACGCCAAATGGCAGTAGCTGCTCAAGCGATAGTGTCAGGCTACTACACACGACTACCGGCAGCTGCGCGAGATCGCCATAGCTACGCATTTCATTCAGCAGCGCCATACCAGTCTCGCCAGCCAGCAGCATATCCATGACGATGCCATCTGGGTGCCATTCGTCGATCATGACAATCGCCTGGCCAGCAGACACCACCGCCCGCGTCTCAATATTTAGTGCTTGCATATAGCTCGTGAGCAGCTCTCGCCAAATAATGTCATCCTCGACGATTAGCACCTTTTTTCTCATACAGCCAGGTCAAATTGAAAGCTCATTTGTTGACTCATCGGCAACTTGACCAAGAATTCCATCCCATCCTTGTGGCGACGAGCATGTATACTGCCATTCATAAATCGGGCAAACTGCGCCGCCATAAACACCCCCAAGCCGCTGCTATCTGGCCTGGTTTTGGTGGACTTACGCAACTCCAGCTCGTCCAACATACGATCGTATTCTTTCTGACTAATCATCGGCCCGTAGTCTCGCACACTAAACTGGACCTGCTGCTCGGGTGTGCGACTGACGCTCAGCTCGATCGGCATACCATCCTGGCTATAGCGCATCGCATTATCCAAAAAGTTCGCCAAAATTCGTGATAAGAGCATCGGATTTGCCACCACCAAGGCAGTGTTTTGCCTGGCTTTTTTGTTTTTGTGCGGCCAGACAATCTCGTGGTTATACATCTGTGCCAATGCTTGCATATCCACCTCAAGCTGACGGCAAACCGACAATGGATTAAGCGGCTGGCATGGAAACCGATCAGGGTTCAAATTAGCCGTAAAGGTGAGGTCATTTGTCAGCTGCAGCGCTCGCTCTGTGGTCTGGCTGAGCTGTCGGCGCAGGCGTCGCCGCACCTCTTCATCAAGATTATCCCCTTCGAGGGCTAAGATAAGTTGTCGCAATGATGCGAGCGGGGATTTCAATTCATGAGCAGCTACCACAAAACTTGGTAGCGCATCGAAACTACCACCTCCGCTGTATTCATCATGCGCCATGCCATCAGTATATCAAATATGTCAACTATTGAACAAATTTTACCGTATCAAGAATTGCCTGATAATCCGGCTTAAAGGTGTCAGCATCAGTCGAGAAGCGAATTGTCTTATCACGGACCCGCATCAGCACCACTGACCCTCGCAAGTCTTTGCTGAAGGCACCGTCAAGGCGAGTGGCGGCATTGCCGTTATATTGGACACTACTCGAGGTCAAATCGCCCTTCTTTATCTGACCGCTGTACTGATTGAGCACCTTATCGAAGTTATCATTCAAAATCTCTAGCCGCATACCAAACCGGCTGTCTTTGCCGCCCACCGGTGGGACAATACTTGGGTGCAGATAGGCCTTATAGTCACCCCGATCACTACCATCTCTCTCGACATAGACGCTCCAAGTCTTTGGGTACAAGAAAGACACGCGGCCATACTCGCTCGGCCCGACAAACTCACGGCGCGGGTTTTTGGCTTCTTCATTGAACTTGTCGCGGTCGGCCTTGGACTGCTCTTCACGAGCTTTTGCCTCGGCAACTTTCACCTGACTATCAATAGTGTTTTTTTCTTGTGCGTATGACATATAGGCCCAGATCGCCAATGCACCGGCGATCAAAAACATCACCAGCACACCGATCGTGCTAACCATCCAGGCGTTTACATATCCCCGCTGTGAGTGGGTTGTTCGATATAGTACCATGTCGTTTAGTATAGCTCATGGTTACTGAGGTGTAAAGCTCAGGAAACCCGGTACAAAAAATAGCCACCAGACTGAGCGATCGGCGTCTGCTGCGGCACCGCAAAGGCATAACTTATGAAGGTCACCGGGCTATGCTGAGCAGCGGCTTGACGCTCCGCCAGCTGGAACATTTTGCCAATATCACGCCCATCGCCAAACGTATACATGACTGTCACCTTAGGAAGTGGCGACCGCCACCAACTATTCGCCAGGTAGACATGCGCCCGCGGCACTTTGCGCAAGCGCCAGCGCGATATCAACACCAAGAGAGGGTTTATCTCATACCCGACCACTGTGGCGCCAGAACGCGCTGCCTCTCGCAGCACTAGCCCATCCCCGGAGCCAATATCCAGCACCACATCATCAGCACTCAAGACATAGCCCTCAGCAAATAGTCGGCGGACATCAGCTGGCCGCGACGGCACGTAGGGCGCACCAGTCAGCGCCGTGAGGCCAAATAGCAGGACAATACCCCCGATAATCCACCAGCCAATCACTGCGCAAACTCCTCTGCCATGACGTCGATCTGCTGCTGCAGATGATTCAGACGTTCGTCAATAGTCTGAGCCAACTGCCGCAATTCTATAAACCGCTGCTGGGCCTCCTCTAGGCGGAAGTCTTCACCCTGAAACCAAGCTAGCTTCGTCTCTAGCTCGGCCATTAGTTGCTCAATGGTGGTGTCGTCGCTCACTGCGCTCAATCCTCGCTTTCATATAATAACTATCAGTTGTTATTTTCACAATACTACCGACTCGTTGGGTGCCTTCAATCACGGCATAGCCACGCCGCAGCGCAGCCTCTGGGTCATACTGCGCGATCAGCTGTCGGCGCAGCGCCATACCTTGCTGGGCTGCTGCTAATCGCTGCTGCCAGGCTGCCAGCGCCAGCGCCCGCTGGGCACCCCACCACTGACGTTGCCGCTCAACCGCTTGCCGCACCTGCTGGGCGGCTGCTAGCAAACTTGCCTGCACCCGCTGCAGTACTAGCTGCTTATCTGGCAGCAGTAGCTGCGCAGCATTACTCGGTGTGGCAGCGCGCACATCAGCCGCCAAATCAACTAAGGTGCAGTCCGTCTGATGGCCAATCCCAGTGATCACCGGGAGACGACTACTGGCAACTGCTCGCACCAGCCGTTCATCATTAAACACCGCTAGATCATCGGCACTCCCGCCGCCACGAATCAAGGCAATTGCCTCGAGCGGCTCAGCTGATTGATTTAGTCTCGTCAAAGCCCGGATAATGTGATCTGCCGCCTGCGCCCCTTGCACCGGTACATGAGCCACCACAAAGCGAACATCTGGCCAGCGCTGGTGAGCAATTCTCATAAAATCCGCATAGCCAGCCGCCTGCATACTCGACACCACGGCGATACACCGTGGATAGCTCGGCAGCGGCCGCTTGCGGTCATCGTCAAACAAGCCCTCCGCTGCTAATTGCTGCTGCAGCAGCTCAGCGCTCCGCTTGAGATCGCCCGCCCCAAGTGGCTGCACGTGCTGGACAGTCAGGCTGAACTTGCCCCAGGCAGTCAGTTTTGGCAACGCCCGCACCACCACCCGCATACCGTCTTCCAGTGCGACTCGGAGCTGCCAAACTGTCATAAAGCAGTTGACTGTGCCGCCAGCATCCTTGAGGTCAAAAAAGACAAACTTTTTGTGGTTGACCGTCAAACGGCTGACTTCACCTTCGACCTCGACGCCAGTCAAGGCCACCTCAAGTGCTTGGTTGGTCACAGCTAAAAAATCACTAACGCTGAATCTTGGGTTCATGTGGCTTTCCGTACTTAATCAACGCATGCTGATAAAACAAATAGCCACATAAAATTGTCCCCGTCAGTAAGATCGCGCGGGTCAATACCACGCCAGCGATCGCTACATCGCCCGGCATACCACTGACACCCAAGAAGGCGATCATGATCGTCTCATAAAACCCTGCACCCCCTGGTGTGACCGCCACCACACCGGCAAAGGTAGCGATCCCGTAGCCAACCACCAGAGCCGCTGGATTGACCGACACCCCAAGCGCCCAAAAAGCCACCACAAACATCAGCACATCAAGCGTGGTGTAGACCAGCCCCCACAAAAACGGCTTGACAATCAGTCGCCGATCTTTTGACAGCTGCTGAAAATCCGTGTGCATATCGGCAAAAAATCGCTCGACATTCTTGATGTTGAGCCAGTGTCGGCGCCTACCGAGCGTCAGCCAGTACATCAGCCTGTTGAGCCCCCTGGTCAGCCGGCGCGCGACCTTGTGCATCCGCCGCTGCGACGAAAAGACAAACACCGCCAGGCCCGACATCACGACGACAAGTAGCACCAACAAAAAGCTCGCCACGACGATAAACCGATTCACCTTACCATCAAGCGCCAACACACAGACTGATATAATCAGCAGCACCACCGTCGCCATAAACCCAGTAATGTACCGTATCAGCTGAGCGAATGTCGAGCGCGAGGTACTGACGCCGAGTTTGTGCATCCGCCAGCTGGTGTACGATATACCGCTGACACCGCCAGAGGGAAAGAGGTGATTCACCAAATTCAACTCAAGAGCGATCCGAGCCTGCTCAAAATGCGACACATGCTGGATCAATTTTTTGTCGCGTAAATAGCAAAAAATCATCTCACCGCCGACATAGTACACCGCGATCTGGATCGGCAGCAGCAGGAGCAGGAGCCACATGTCGGCTCGGCCCAACAAACCCCATGCCTTCAGCAGCTCATGGCGCGAAAGGTAGATAATCAAGACGAGGACCGCCGCAGTCACCACGCTTATCAAAAAGCGCGGCGAGAGAAACGTCTCACGCAGCCGCTTCGATTTCTTCACTGTCATTGCCTTATTATACCACGAACCCTGCTAGTAAGCCCAGGTGGGAGAATGATAATCCGACCAGCACGTCTCGAAGTGCTATACTAAGCATATGTTTATCATGCTGCTCGGTCGTCAACCCGATATATCATTTGCCGAACTACAAGCAGTTTTCGGCGCCACACACGTCACACGGCTGACCGACCAATCAGCCAGCGTCACGGCAGAGGTTTGCCAGATTGATCGCCTCGGTGGAGTTATCAAATACGGCCGAGTCATTCACCGCATGCCCGCCCGTTCGTCTGACCGTCAGGCCCTGGTGGCGGCCTCACACTGGATCCACCATCACTACCGCACTCGCTTTCATGAGCCTGGCAAATATAGCCTGGGGGTGAGTGCTTACCACCTGCGTGTATCTCCCCGCGATGTCCAAAAAACCGGCCTCCTACTCAAACAATCGCTGAAACGCCGTGGAATATCCCTCAGATTAGTGCCAAATGTTGACATATCCCTGTCGACTGCAACCGTCCACAACAATAAACTTGGCAGCTCACCCAAGAAACGCGAGCTCATCATCCTCCGCGCCAAAACTGAGCTGCTGATCGCCGAAGGCTGCGGTGCCCAAAACATCACCGCCTACCGCCGCCGTGACCGCAACCGGCCACGCCGTGATGCCTTTGTCGGCATGCTGCCACCCAAACTAGCTCAGATTATGCTGAACCTCGCACGAGGAGCTTCGACCACTCCTTGGCAGCACCCGGCTATTCTTGATCCATTTTGCGGCAGCGGGACAATCTTGCAAGAGGCCCTCCTCTGCGGCTACCAGGTATACGGCAGCGATATAAGCGATAAGATGATTGACGACACCACTACTAACCTGACCTGGCTGACCACCACTCATCAGCCACCTGGCGTTATCAAAGTAATTGAGCAAGCCGACGCCACTACTCACCACTGGCCATACGCCCGCCAGCTCGATGCAGTGGTATGCGAAACCTACCTCGGCCGGCCATTCTCAGCGCCACCGCAGCCCGATACGCTCCGCCAGGTAGTCAGTACCTGCAATCGCGTGATTAGTCAATTCTTGCTCAATATCAAGCCACAGCTCACACCAGGCACCCCTCTGTGTATCGCAGTACCCGCCTGGTATGGGACTGGCGAGCACGGCGCTGGCGAGCGGATCACCCACCTACCGCTACTGCATCATCTGACAGATCTTGGCTACCACCAGCACAACCGCCAGCCGCTGATCTATCATCGAGAGGGTCAAGTCGTTGGCCGCCAGCTGCTCATCCTCTCTCCTGCCTGACACCCTATCAGTCGACCATATTACCGGGCGCCTGGCCCCCTTGACTTTCCGGGGCAACTTGCTTATACTGGTACAGATTAGTTTAGCAACTTTAAGGAGTTATCATGTCGAAAGTTAAAGCAGGTGGTTCGAGCAAGAATGTCCACAACAACGCCGGCCAGCGCCTCGGCGTCAAGCGGTTCGGTGGCCAAAAAGTCAATGCAGGTGAGGTACTGGTACGCCAGACTGGTGCGACTAAAATCGCTGGCGATGGCACCTATATGAGCCGTAATTACACCATTCACGCAGCCAAGGCCGGTGTCGTCAGCTTCAAGCGTGTGAAAAAAGCCAAATTCACTGGTAAAACCGAGCGTCGCACCCAGGTATGCGTCGGCTAGTGCACGCCCACCTCGCCCGATAGAAGCAGCAGTTTCGCTCTAGCATACGATTGACCGACGAAAAATGACCTCTCACCGGAGGTCATTTTTTGGTATCGAGTCAAGTGTGTGATACCAGACCGAGATGGTGCTTGATCCGGTCTACCACATCACCAATTACTACCTGCGATTTGACCATGTACTCATCTACCCCCAGGCTCTCTGCTCGCTTTTTGTCCTTAGGCTGATTAAGCGCTGTCAGCATAATCACCCGAGTATTGGTTGTCTCCGGTGTGTTGCGCAAGATATCCAGCACGTCAAAGCCGCTAATCTTTGGCATCATCACATCAAGCAATATCAAGTCAGGTTTGTAGGCAACGGTCATCGATAGCGCATCCTCGCCATTGGTCGCCTCACGGATATCAAACCCCTCTAGCGCCAAACGAGCCCGATACACTGCTGCCAGCGATGCGTCATCCTCTACTAATAAAATCTTCTTTTGATTGGTCATACTACCTCTATAGTAGCGCCCAACCAATAAAAACACAAGCGTTATACTATAGCGACTTGGCCTTCTCGAGTTGAGTGTCGCGCCCAGCGTTGGTATCCTCGGCAGTCAACGTCACCGTCTCGTCTGGCTGGATACCGGATTTGTCAATATTCTTGCCCTTTGGCGTATACCAGCGCGCCTCGGTGACCTTCAGTTGAGCACCACCAGCCAAACCGATCACTACCTGGACACTCCCCTTGCCGTAGCTCTTCTCGCCGACCAGGGTGGCTTTGCCGTGTTCTTTAAGCGCCCCAGCGATAATCTCACTGGCACTGGCGCTGCCATTATTGATCAAGACGACGGTCTTCGTATGCTCAAACAGTGGTTTACCAACCGATTGGACCGTCTGGGTGATCTGAGTACCGCGCCGCTCAGTCATGATCGTCTGTTGCTTCAGCCACAGCCCTGCCAGCGCCTGAGCTGAGGCTACCGTCCCTCCTGGATTGCCGCGAAGGTCGAGGATCACCTTGGTCACACCAGCACTCTGGAACCCCTCAGCCGCGCGGCGGGCTGCAGCTGCCGTATCATCAGCAAATCGCCGCACTGTCAAAATACCAGTGGTGCCCTCGATGCGTGATTCGACCGCTGGTGCAGTAATTTCCTGCCGAGTCACCGAAATGAGCTTTTCTTCACCGCCGCGCAGCAACTGCAGTTTGACCGTTGTACCAGCCTCACCGCGAATTTTAGCGACTACTTGATCGACCGTCCAGCCAGCTGTCGACTCATCGTTCACCTTGGCGATGACATCACCGGCCTGGATGCCAGCTTTTTCAGCTGGGCTCTGTGCTAATGGGCGGATAATCACCGCATGGCCATCACGCGTGCCAATTTCTGCCCCGATGCCGCCACCGATAGAGCCATTCAACGACTTGGTAAACTCAGCGGCCTCTTTGGCATCCATATACACGGTGTGCTGGTCACCGGCAGCGGCCACCAGCCCTCGACTCGCGCCATTGATCAAGGCTTTTTCATCAAGTGGGCCATCATAATTCTGCTTCAGTTGCTGATACGTCTGCTGGACACTGGCCAAATCAAGTGTGCCCGACTGGTGCGAAAACGCTGGCGCTACCACCGCCATAATCCGATCAATTTGTGTCCCTGCGATAAAACTGGCCACGGCAATCGCCACGCCGCTCCAAATCAGCCGCCGCCGGCCTGCCTGCTCTTTCTTTGTCATGTATTTTATTATATCACAAGCACTATAAAAGCGCCCTCAGCGAGGGCGCCTGCCGTCCAACTTGTTCTCACGAAACCAGCGCTAGAAGTACACGTAAGTCAGCCCAGAAGCCGAGCGATTATAGTGCCGGTAGAGGCCGTCCCAGGCGAGGTTATAGTCACTGACAGTGATCGTGCCGTCGCCATTCACTGACTCAACATACATGACGTGACCATAGGCACCGACATACATGACGGCTGCGGCACCAGCTTTCGGCGTGCTACCGCTCTGAATACCGTAGCGAGCAGCAGTCGACGGCCACTGGTTGGCATTACCCGCACCACCAAAGTTCGGTACGTAGCGGCCAGTACTGTGGATCTTCCAGGCAACATAGCTGACGCACTCGCGAGTGTAGAGACCCCACGGGTCAACATAGGAGTCAAGCGGCGCATTCGCCCAAAGGCCTGGGTAGCCACCGCCACCCGGCACACCACCAGGGATATTACCACCACTGGCTCGCCGGTTGGCTGCCGCCTGCTCTTCGCGCAATTTCGCAATCTCGCTATTGCGCTGTGAGGCTAACTGGGCATAGGCTGCTTGGTCATTCTTGGTGTCAGCGACCAGCTTGGCCTGCTCCGCCTGCTTCGCAGACAGCTGCGCCTGCTGCGATTCCTGGTCTTTGATAACATTCTCGACTGCCTTTTTGTTCTGCTCGAGCTGCTTCTGCAGGGCTTTGATTTCTTTGATCTTACCATTGAGCGACGAGCGCAAACTGCTGCGCTGCTCCTGCTTGTCGATAAAGTCACCGATATTATGCGAGCTGGCCAGCATTTCCAGCGGTGAAATCTGATCATCCACATACATGTCAGACAAAATCTGCCCCATAATCTTGCGGTTTTTCTCGATGTTTGCCTGATTCTTGGCGATCTCAGCCACCAACTGGGCCCGCTTGTTTTGGCTCGCGGTAATCTGCGCCTGAATATCAGCGATTTGCTTATTCAAATTGTCGAGCTGCCCCTGCAAGGTCTCAGCCATTTGGCCCAAGCGAGCAGCCTCAGAGTCAAACCGACTCTTCTCTTGCTCCTTGTCGCGGATCTCAGCCTCGTAATTACGTGCTAATACTGTCGAGCCAAACTGGAGTACGCCAGCGCTCGCGACCATCACGCTCATCGCCACAAGCGTCGCCTTGGCAGCGAGAGATGATGAAACTGATGTGGTGGATAGGTGTTTCATTACTTACTATTGTAGCACAGGCCGTGAGCACGCGTCAACATTTAGCGTAAGCGCTATAACTTGAGATATTTACGCGTGGCAATCCAAGATGACACCACGCCGATCAGCGCCCCGATGCCGATCATCGCCAGCACTACCAGCGGCAGATAGGTTGTCATCATCGTCACGACACTGGTCATCGGCACATCGTAATTGGTTAGCGGCCCCTTCAACCACATCACCAAGCTATACCCTGCCACCGAGGCAATAATTGCGGCGATAAACCCATACATCACCGCCTCGACAATGAACGGCCCTCGAATAAAGCCCCGCTCGGCACCGATTAGCTTCATCATCTGAATCTCATCTTTGCGGTTAAAGATAGCCATTCGAATCGTGTTAAAGACCACCAGCGAGGAGATAATGACAAATATAGTTGTGGCGATCGAGCCAGCCACCGTCGCGATCCGCACCCAGTCACCAATCTTGTCGATAGTTCGGCGCTTTTCACCAGAGAAAGAAGACTCTTTGCGTGGATCTTTGTGCTGCTTGTAGAGCTCATCTGTTTGGATAAATTTATTCAGCGAGGTGCGGTCGTTTAGATCCCTGACCGAAATCCGCAGTGTCGCCGACATCTCATTGTGCGACTCGCGGATCGCATCCAGAGCATCTGGGTCATTCTGGTAACTACGCGCCTGCTCTTGCCGAGCTTCTTCGGCCGAGATGTAGCTGACATCCTCGACATTCTGTAGCTTCTTCAGCCGGGCAGTCAGCTCGCGAATAACACGCTGATCAGTGCTCCCTTTGAGGTAGATCGACACATTCGTCCGATGCGCCACCTTGGCGACCGTATCCAGCAACACCTGGCGAGCCACCATGGTCATCAAGATAATGATCAGGGTGATACTCATCACCGCGGTGGCAGCGACAGTCAACCAGGCGTTACGGCTAAAGTTACTCACCCCATAGCGGCACATCCGTATAAAGGTCAATAATCGGCGCTGGCGCAGCTTTGCCCGGCGAGCCATCTTGTGGTCAACTGACTTTTGCTTCTTGGTCATTGTTTATAACTCCCCTTCGCTTGATCAGAGGTAATCTTGCCATGGTCGATCGTGATAACCCGACGCTTCAGCTTATTGACGATTTCAACATTGTGAGTAGTCAAGAGAACAGTCGTGCCGTATTTGTTGATCTTCTCGAGTAGGCGAACAATATCCCAACTGTGCCGCGGGTCGAGGTTACCTGTCGGCTCATCAGCGATCAAAATTTTTGGCTGGCGTACCACCGCCCGAGCGATCGCTACCCGCTGGCGCTCACCGCCAGAAAGCTGATTGGGGAAGTTTTTCTCCTTGCCCTTCAACCCCACTAAGTCGATCACCTTGGGGACGGTTGATTTGATCTCTCGATTGGTCATCCCGGCGATCTCCAGCGCAAAGGCCACATTCTCAAAGACGGTTCGATTTGGCAGAAGTTTAAAATCCTGAAACACCACACCAATCTTGCGGCGCAGCAGCGGGATGTGCTTGTCTTTGAGGTTGTCGTAGTCGATACCGCCGACAACGATTTTGCCAGAAGTCGGCTTTTCTTCCCGGGTGAGCAATTTGAGTAGCGTGGATTTACCGGCACCCGAGGTACCGACCAAAATGACAAACTCACCCGCATCAATATGGACACTGACCCGGTTGAGCGCTGGTTTGTTTGTTTTGCCGTAATTTTTGGTTACCCTATCCAACAGAATCATACATCTGGTAGTATAGCAGTTTTTATCGCTCAATGCGACATTGCAAATCTGTAAAACATGGTATAATTAGCCAAACTATTAACCTATGTGGTTTTATTCACGACAGGAGTGCCTTATGAAACTATCTCTTCCATCACGACGTTCTCTCAGCTGGCTGGCCGTCATCACCATATTGCTTGGCGGGTGGCTGGTGCTGGCGATGCACGACCAGGGGTCGTTTCTCGGGCAATTCCTCCCGAATACGTACGACCCATCCCGCCCTCAGGACACCTGGTTTCGTGCTCATGAGCAGTTCACTGCTCACCCACTACGGTGGCCACTGACCATGGCCGGGCTCGCGATGGTCGTACTGGGCAGTATCGGTCATCTGTGGTGCCAACTACAGCGCCTTCGGGCGTTCTCGCCGCGGGCCAGCTCGACCAAGTCGCGTCATCAGCTGCCTGCTGCGATACAGAATCTGCCCTTGATCAGCGGGCTGATCGGTGGTGTCGCCCTGGGTGTGATCGGGTTTGTCCAGTTGTTCTACCGGACAAGTGTACCGCCACAAGCGGTCGTGATGGTGTATCAAGCAAGCCTGTTCGTTTTGGTGGCCGTGATTGTGGGGATCGGGCTGGGTAGTGCGCCGTACTGTGTCGCTATCATCCGCCAGCGCTGGCAGCAAGGCGCCTTGACCGCACCTCAGTGGCCACGGCAGCGCCGTATATTAGCGACCTGCCTAGTGGCGACCTGCCTATTCTTCTGCCTGGCAGCCCTGAGCTGGCTATGCTACTGCTGCAGCAATTTCACCACACACGGCTACATCGGGCTTGCCAAATTCGGCTACTACCTCAGTCACGGCGATTACAGCGTACTCCAGCGGCTGCTCGCTCACCTCTACTACTTCTCGGTCGCCATGGCCGTCTTTTGCTTGGCCAGCTGGCTCATGACAATCCACCACCTAGCCATTGCCGCCCCGGCAAGACCGGCAAAGCGGTCAACGACTGACAAATAGCTCCCGCTGCGCTAGGTGTTCTGGCTTGTCAGATAGGCCATCATGAATTCATCAAGCTTGCCGTCAAGTACCCCGTGAGCATCGCGGTCTTCGTGCTTGGTGCGCGTATCTTTGACCAGTGTGTACGGGTGTAGGACGTAGTTTCTGATTTGACTCCCCCAATTGGCCGACTCTCCGGCTCTCAGATCAGACAGGGTTTCGGCGTGCTGCTCCAGCTTCATCGCCAGCAGCTTCGAGCGCAAAATCTTCAGCGCTGTCTCTTTGTTTTGCAACTGTGAGCGCTCATTCTGGATCGCCACCGTGATGCCAGTCGGTAGGTGTGTCACTCGCACCGCTGAGTCAGTCGTATTGACGCCTTGGCCACCCTTGCCGCCCGAGCGATAGACATCAATCCTCAGATCATTCGGGTCAATCGCGATCTCGTCCGGTGCGTCAATTTTTGGCAGCACCTCCACCAGGGCGAAGCTAGTCTGGCGTAGATTATCAGCATTAAATGGGCTCAGCCGTACCAGCCGGTGCACGCCATTTTCTGAGCGCAGTTTTCCATAGGCAAACGGCCCAGCAATCTCTAGCACCACCGTCTTGATCCCCGCGTCATCATTAGTCGAGCGCTCGAGCGTATCGGCTTTCATACCTGACTTCTCGGCCCAGCGCAGATACATCCGCTCCAACATAGCTGCAAAATCCTGCGCGTCCAACCCGCCCACACCGGCCGAGATACGCACCACCGCCTCGCGAGTGTCATAGGGGTCGGCAAATAGAAGATGGGTCTTGCGCTGCCCGAATTCCTGCTCTAGCGCCGCTACCTGCACTTCAAACTCTGGCAGCAGGTCATCGTCGCCCAGCTCCATCAGCTCAGCGATATCCGCCAGCTGCACACTCAGCGTTCGCCACGGCTCGACCGTCTGGCGCATGCTCGCCGCCTTCTTCGCCAGCGCCTGTGCTCGCTCTGGGTTGTGCCAGATCTCCGGCTGATTTAATTGTTCATCCAGCATCGCTAGGTCGTGCTCTAAGGTAGGAAAATCCAAGGTAGTCTTGGCCTGCTCGACCTCTCGCTGCAGTGCCTGAATACGTTTTTTGAGTGGTTGCATACGACTATAGTATAGCAACTCGGCCACAGTTGCGCCACGCTACCTCAGGCTGCTACAATGACGCTCATGAAGAATGATATTGCCACAGTTTTAGTTACCAGCGAGCAGATTCAACAAGCTGTTGAAAAGCTGGGCCGACAGCTCACCGCTGAATACCAGAGTAAGAATCCGCTGGTGATCGGCGTGCTGCGAGGTGCCGCCCCTTTTATGGTCGACCTTATTCGGACAATGGATTGCCCGCTGGAGATCGATTTCATCGATGTCTCAAGCTATGGCGAAGCGACCGAATCATCAGGCACTGTGACGATTCTCAAAGATGTCGATAGCCAAGTGGCTGGGCGACATGTCCTCCTGATAGAAGACATTGTCGACACTGGCCAGACCCTCCAAAAGCTGCTCGAGCTCTTCAACGCCCGCGGTGCTGCCACAGTCAAAGTCTGCTCACTGCTTGATAAGCCAGAGCGGCGGATCGCGCCAGTACAGGCCGATTATGTCGGCTTGACTATTCCAAATGAGTTCGTGGTCGGCTATGGCCTGGACTTTCGCCAGCACTACCGCAACCTCCCCTACATCGGTGTTTTGAAGCCGGAAGTATATCAAGCGGCTGCGTAAATTGTAGCTATCAGGCAAGATTCACTGGCCACGCCGCCCACCTGGCAGCACCTTGGCTGGCCTTTTGCTGCCTATGCACCCTCCGAAAGCGCCGCGACTGCGGCGACAAACCGCTCACCACGCTCAACATAGCTTTTATACATACCAAAGCTGGCAGCGGCCGGACTGAGGATGACCACATCGCCCTCAGTTGCGACTGCAGCCGCCTGAGCTACGATGTCAGACATCGTAGCCTGCTGCCGCACCAGCACTGGTGCGGCGACCTTGGCTTGGTCAAGTGCCCGAGCTATCTTGCCGGCATTGTCGCCAGTCACGATGACTGCCCGGACTGCCTGCTGCGCCACCTCGCCAGCGAGCTCGGCGTAGTCCGCTCCTTTGTCAGACCCACCAAGGATCAGCACCTTGGGCGCCGCAAACGCCCGCAGCGCCGCAATCGCACTACCCGGTGTAGTGGCGATACTATCGTCATAATACGCTACTCCTCGCACCTGAGCGACACGCTTCAGTCGATGTGGCAGGCCACTAAATCCTTCGAGTCCGGCAGCCACCTGCTGAGCAGTCAGCGGCAGACCAAGGCTCATGACAGCACTGATCGCCGCACAGGCGTTTTCAAGATTGTGTGCACCCGGTAGCTTCAGGTGGTCTACCGAACAAATCTGCTGGCCCTGCTGGCAGAAAAAACCGTTATCAATATACACCTGCTCGTCATCTGGCACCGCGTAGCGTCTCGCAACACGCAGCGAGCCGGCAGGTCGCTGGTCGCCCAGCTGGTGAGAGCCGAGCCCTTCTGGCGGCGTCATCGCTACATCGCGTGAATATTTATTTGTCGGGTGATATATACAGCCTCGACTTGCAACAGTCTGATGGCGGCGAATATTCTTCTTGGCGTCCAAATATACCGCAAAATCACCATGAACATCTAGGTGATCTGGCTCGATCATCAGTACCACTGCGAGGTCGGGCGACCGCTCAAGATCCCACAGCTGAAAACTAGATAGCTCATAGACCACATAGTCGTCTGGCTGAATCTGCTCCACGACATCGAGTGCTGGCACGCCAATATTGCCCAGCAGGTGCACCGTCTTGCCGGCTGCTCGCAATAGCGAAGTTATCAGACTACAGGTGGTGCCCTTGCCTTTGGTGCCGGTCACGCCGATAGTGTGGTTGGTTGGGCAGGTAGCAAAAAATTCATTCGTTGCCGACCAAATCTTACCCGACGTCTTGATCCGCTGCGGTGCAATACTTGGCGAGCGAACTACCATATCAGCGTCAGCCAGCTGCTCGGTAAATACTGAGTCGCCCGTCCGCACCTCCACTCCAGCCGGCACATTGGCAGGCGTATCTTGACTGGCGATTATCAGCTGAGCTTCCGGGAATTTCTGCTGAAAATATCTCAAATTTGATACACCCTCTACTCCATAGCCAGCGATCACAATTTTCATATTCTCCCCCTTCATGGCACAGTGTACGAAACCAGGCAGCTCTGACCGGCCGCTGTGCTTTTATTTGATAAACAACTGCTCGAGCGTCCGCTGCAAGCGAGTCAAGAGCTCTTTTTGACCGCTCGCCACCCCTGCCAGCACCCACGTGCGGGCTGCCAAAAACTCACGAACCACCCGAACAATCTGCTCGTCTGTCACCGCCAGAATAGCCGTCGGTACTCCGGCATAATCCTTGACGAAATCATCAGCAAAATAGCGCCCGGTATAAAAATTGCTGATCTGGGCTACAGTCTGTGCCCCCATCTGGTAGCGGCCGAGGGCGTAGGATTTCGCATTCTCGATATCTTCCGCAGCGATCTTGCCTTCGGCCACCCGTGCGAGCTCTCGGACAATAATCGCAAACAACTCCTCGGCCGTCTCTAAATTGACCTGCCCACCGAAGTCCCAGGCAGAATCATAAAAGCCGACCGAGGTGTCGCTAAACACACCGTACGCCAAGCCCTTTTTGCGAGCTGCACCAAAAATACGCGAGCTCATTGTACCGGTCAAAATATGGTTGAGGCAGTCCATCGCATCGGCCTCTTCGTCGGTCAGTTCGCGCGGCAGGCTCATTGACCAACCGAATGTCAAATTAGAAGCCTCTTTTCGGCGAATCAAGATCGGCGCAGCACCAGACAGCTCGCTCCGTGGAATCGCGAATCGCTCACCCGGCTCTAACTGCCAACGCTCGAGCGCCTCACGAATAACCGTTTTGCGGCCAGTTAGCTTGCCAGCAATCACAAAGCGCATATTGCGCAGCGTATGGGTGCGCTTATGGTGCTCCTTGATATCCTTCAGGGTGATTGTGTGGATCGTCTTCAGGCGCTGGTTATACGTCAAAACATCCTCACCGAGCGCCTGCTGAATACGCGGCCACATCACCCGATTGTGATTATTCAGATAGCCGGTCAGCTCGCTCCGGACATTACCCTTCTCTGCCTCGAGCTCTTCGGCACTGAACCGCGGCGTCGTGACAGCCAGACGTTGCAGCTCTAATATACGGTCCCATTCGAAGTCAGCACAAGCTGCTTCGTAAACCATCGAGTAGTCGGAGGTGTAGGCATTGTGATACGCCCCATTTTTGGTAAATTCTTGCTCATAGGCATGCTCAGAGTGAAACTTCTCATTTGCGCCAAACGCCATATGCTCCATAATATGCGCCGTTTCATAAATCTGCTTGTCCTGCACATATCGGCTACCCGCCCGAAAATGAAACTGCAGACTCATCACCGTGGCATCTGGTATATCAATCAGTAAGCCGCGCGCACCGTTTTTTAATGTAATTTCCTCAACCGTATGTTTCATCTGTCACTCCTGCTGGCCGGTATGATTGTTATTTGCGATGCTTTTTGCGATTTTGGCGCTGAGCCTTCTTCTTTTTGCGTGCAGCATTCTTTGTCTTGTTCGACTCGTGAGTCGACTTCGATTTTTTGACCGAAAAATCACCGTCACGATTTGCCTCACCGGCACCTGCCTCATTGACACCTTGCTCGACAGCTGTCTCTGCCAATCGAGTCAGCGCCGTGTCGTATTCATCATCCTGAGACCGGCTGACCATCGCGTCAGACTGGTGAATCGTAAAAATTGTGTTCAGCACTTCGGTGCGGAGATTATCCTGGAGGCTATCGAACAACTTTTGTGACTCTGCGCGATATTCTACCAGTGGGTCGCGCTGGCCATGGCTGCGTAGGTAAATACCCTCTCGGAGGTGCTGCATGTTTTCGAGGTGCTGCATCCATAGTGTATCGAGGATCGCCATATAGACCTCACGCTCGACACCTCTCAGTGCCTCTGGGCCAATTTCTGCTTCTTTGTCGGTGTAGGCTTTTTTGGCAAGGGCAAGCGCCTGCCGCAGGCGTACTTTGTCGCGTTTTTCGGCACCTATCTTGGTAATTGCCGCCTCATCGACCGGGAAGATAGCCCGAAACTCTTCAACAAACTTCGGGTTGTTTTTCGCTGGCAGTACGGTCAATTCGTGGACTTTGTCGGTCAATAGGCGAAGGATCTCAGGGCGGATATTATCGCCCTCAAGAATACGCCGCCGCATCGCGTAGACAACCCGGCGGTGACGGTTAATGACATTGTCGTATTGCACAACATCTTTGCGCGTATCGAAGTTGTAGCCCTCGACCCGCTTTTGCGCTGCCTCGAGCGTCCGTGACATAGCCCGGTGCTGAATTGGCGTATCGTCGTCAAAGCCCATCCGGTCAAGTAGGAGAGCGATTCGTTCACCCTGGAAGATGCGCATCAAATCATCCTCAGTTGACACATAAAACTGCGTCTCACCTGGGTCGCCCTGGCGGCCACCGCGGCCACGCAGCTGGTTATCAATCCGGCGCGATTCGTGCCGCTCGGAGCCGATCACCACCAGACCGCCCAACTCTTTGACGCCGGGGCCGAGTTTGATATCGGTGCCACGCCCGGCAATGTTGGTAGCCAGCGTAATTGCCCCCTTCTGCCCCGCCTTTTCGATGATCGCTGCTTCGCGCTCGTTATTCTTGGCATTGAGCATTTCAAATTTAATACCCTCTTTTGCTAGGTAGCTCGCGATCATCTCATTTTTGGCAATCGAGCCAGACCCTACCAACACCGGCCGGCCTTGCTTATGGTATTCCTTGATCGCCTCGGCCACGGCCTTGAGCTTGGCTTTCTCTGTCTTGAAGATTAAGTCTTCCTTGTCCTCGCGAATAACTGGTTTGTTCGGCGGAATCTGAATCACATCTAGCGAATAAATCTGCTGGAACTCTTCAGCCTCGGTGAATGCTGTCCCAGTCATACCGCTCAGTTTATGGTATAAGCGGAAATAATTCTGGAACGAAATTGTCGCCAATGTCATACTCTCTTGCAGCACTGGCACACCTTCTTTGGCCTCAATCGCCTGGTGCAGCCCCTCATTGTAGCGGCGGCCTTGCATCAAGCGGCCAGTATGCTCATCGACAATGATTACCTCGCCATCGTTGGTCACCACATAGTCTTTGTCTCGTGTGAATAGTGTCTGGGCTCGCAAAGCCTGGTCCATGTGATAGACGCTCCGCATGTGCTCTGGGGTGTATAAATTCTTTACGCCAAGCAGCTTTTGCACCTTCTCGACCCCCTGATTAGTCAGCGACACCGCGTGCCGCTTCTCCTCTAGTACATAGTCATCTGGTACCAGCTGGGCAGCGATTTTGGCAAAGGTGTAGTAGCTCTCTGGGTTGTCGGCAGCCGGCGCCGAAATGATCAGCGGCGTCCGTGCCTCATCGATCAAGATTGAGTCAACCTCATCGACAATGGCAAAATTCAACTCACGCTGACGCAGCAGCTCGACATCATTGACCATGTTGTCGCGCAGGTAGTCGAACCCAAATTCATTGTTAGTACCGTAGGTAATATCGGCAGCGTACGCCTCTTTGCGGCCAACTGGTCGGAGCTTACGCATCCGAGGGTCGTCGTGATTTTGATTATCGTACTCTTTGTCATAGAGGAACGATGCATCGTTGATAATCACACCAACCGTCAAACCCAAAAAGTCAAACATAGCGCCATTCCAGCCGGCATCGCGCTGCGCGAGATAATCGTTGACTGTCACGATGTGCACACCCTTACCCTCGAGGGCATTGAGGTAGCTCGGTAGTGTCGCGACCAGCGTTTTCCCTTCGCCGGTTTTCATCTCGGCGACACTGCCTTCGTGTAGCACCATGCCGCCGATCAGCTGGACATCAAACGGCCGCATGCCCAAGGTCCGCTCCGCCACCTCACGAGCCACCGCAAAAGCCTCTGGCAAGATAGTGTCGAGCGTGACGCCCTTCTGCTTCAGACGCTGACGCAGGACATTAGTTTGTGTCGCCAGCTCATCATCAGACATCGCTTTATAGGTGTCGGCCAGCCCATTGATCGCCGCGACCTGCTTATAAAGCCGCTTCAGAATCTTCTTCTGCGGGTCACCAAAAATTTTACTCAGCGCTTTTTGTTGTGTTGTTGCCATAACCTGTTCTATTCCCTCGCTTTCAGCAATTTTCAAAAAACTGCTCTTATTATAGCGACTTTAAGAGGTTTTTGAAAGTGGTTTGGCGGCAGGCGCGAGGAGTAGCTACGGCTCACGCTGAAAGCTACGTTTGAGGCGAGCCAGCAGACCACGGCTACGGCCAACATGGGCTAAGACATCGTCTTTATATTTACGCACCTGACCCTTCAGTTTTGCTTCAACAATATCGACCGCGGCCAAGACGTTCATGGTCGAATCTTTTGCAGTGATCACCTTGTCGGGGACAGTCAATACAACCTCGACTTCATACTTGTTGCCACTGGCGTTATTAAGCTGCTTCAATTTGACATCGGCAGTCGCGCTCTTGCGGGCATGCCGCGGCAAATATTTATCAAGATTGCCGATCTTTTTCTCGACATAGCTCTTCGTCTTGTCGGTCAGTTCATATTTGACGCCAGTGATCGTGATAGTTTTGATCATATTGCCTCCTTATGCATTCATTGTAGCATCTTTGTTGATTTTCTCGATATATTAGGCTGATTTGTCGCGGTGGGCAGCACCGATCACCTCGGCGATACTGCGGTAGCCGTCGCGGTTCAATAATCCGACCAAGCCTTCATTGATTTCACCGACCACCTGAGGCCCTTCAAACATCAGAGCAGTCACCAGCGCCACCAAACTTGCTCCGGCGCGGATTTTTTCATACGCATCCTCGGCGGTAAATACCCCACCGACACCGATAATCACAAAACGGTCGCCATACAGCCCATAGGTGTGGTGAATCAAATTTGTGGTAATATGCTTCGCTGGCAATCCGCTGAGATTTCCCTTGATATCACCAGCCAGCACCGACTCATCGATCAGAGCACGGCGATCCTTGACTAAATTGCCAATAGTCAGCCCAGCAACCTTGTGCGCATCCGCCACCGCCAGTAGCTCTTCGAATTCATCAAGTGTTTTGTCGGTCGGCATCTTGATGAAAAGCGGCCGACGTAGCTGCAGACTGTCAATTGCCGTCAGCAAGTGATCCAACCGGTCTGCTGTAGTAAACGGCTCGCCACCATAGGCGTTTGGGCAGCTAATATTCAGCTCATACATCGCCGCGCAATTGGCGGCTTCTAGCTGCCGAAAACTCTGGCAGTAGTCGGCAATAGCCTGCTCCTCAGTCACCACTTCTGGACTATTGGTTTTGGCAACCGAAACGCTCAGCGGAAACTGCCGCCACAAACGGCGTGGGTAGCGCTTAATGCGGCGGATATTGCGGCGGATACCATTATTGGCTAGGCCGACATTGACGACAATCGACTTCTCACTTGGCAACCGATGAAACCATGGCTTCTGGTTGCCTTGGCAGGCCTGAGCGGTCGTCGACCCACCAATCTCAAAACCAAACCCGATCCGTTTGGCGACCGGTGGGAGATCAAAATTCTTATCCAAACCGGCTGATAAACCGATCGGGTTCTGAAACTCTAGGCCCAGTAGCTGCTGCTCGAGGCGTGGATTGCGGTAGTGCCAGCCCCGCAGCAGATTCTCGCCTCGCACCAAGCGCAGTGCCCGCGCACCGATAATCATCTGCGCGTGCGATGCATCGGGCCGCTGACGAAACAACAGTGGTTTGGCGAGATAGCGATAGCCGGTACGGCTGAGGCGGCGCAATTGCCGCTTCATCATATAGTCTCCCGGCCAGCCATGTATGGTTGCAAGACCGCTGGTATTCGCAGTGTGCCATCGGCATTCTGGAAGTTCTCAAGAACCACCACCAAAGCTCGCGCCAGGCTGACTGCCGTGCCGTTCAGTGTATGAAGTACTTCGATACGACCATCCGCCCGACGGACACGGATGTTCAAATTACGTGCCTGAAAATCAGTGCAGTTACTACAGCTGGTCAGCTCACGATAGGTCTGATCAACCGGTGACCAGTATTCGATATCGTATTTTTTGGCTGCCGGCGCGCCGAGGTCACCCGCTGCAATATTCACCACATGATATGGCACACCGATCGCTTGCCATAATTCCTCTTCGAGGGCCAAGATTTTTTGGTGCGTCTGAGCTGACTGCTCTGGCGTACAAAAGGCATACATTTCTAGTTTATTGAACTGATGCACCCGGAATAAACCGCGGGTGTGCTTACCGTAGGTACCGGCTTCTTTGCGATAGCACGGGCTATAGCCGGCATAAAACAGCGGGAGCGCTCCCTCATCCAATATCTCATCAGCGTGATACCCAGTCAGTGGCATTTCTGCTGTACCGATCAGCGTCAAGTCCTCACCCTCGACGAAATATTGGTCATCGCTGGCAGCGCCTTTTGGCGCAAAGCCTGCCCCAGCCGAGGTGCGCGAATTCACCACGTTTGGCACCGTCATGTAGGTAAAGCCGCGCTCAATCAAGAAGTGAAGCGCAAACTGGGTAATGGCGTTTTCGAGTAGCGCCAGGTCCCCCTTGAGGTAATAAAACTTCGCACCAGCGACTTTTGCGCCACGCTCAAAATCTACCCAGTCACGCTTTAGGGCAAAGTCGAGATGGTCGAGAGCGCCAGTCGTTTGCTCACCCCAGCGCTTCACCTCTACCGAGTCAGCTTCACCGCCCAACGGTACATCTGGGAGGGTGATATTTGGCACTGCCTGAAGCAGCTGATTATACTGTGCTTCGACTGACCGCAGGCGGTCCTCGTGGCCAGCCAGCTCAGTTTTGAGCTGTTTCCCCTGGTCGATCAATTGGGCATCGGGCTGGCCACCCTTCAATTGCGCCGAGAGTGTATTGCGGCGCTGGCGAAGCGCATCAACCTGCTGCTGCAACTGCCGCCGCTGGTCATCGACCTGGAGCAGCTGAGCGATCGACACCTCGTAGCCTTTGTGATCGGCCGCCGCCTGCACCGCGTCGGCATTGTCTCGAATGAAGCGAATGTCTAACATGGCTTTATTATAGCACCGACGCGGTCAAATGTGACTGGTAATTCTACTGCTTAGTTGGAGAACTTCATGATCGTCAAGCTCGCATCAGTAATGTTCGCTGGCTGGCCATCAGAATAGGTATAGAGGCTCAATTTGGTACCGGCAGTGAACCGAGCCACGCGAGTGTACGGCATAGTGAAGCGGAAGCTCCCACCTGCCACAGCGTTTGTCGCCCAGGTACCCTCTGGTATATCAGTCAGTGTGGTATTCACTGCCTGGAAGAGGTTGCGTGGCTGTGCGCTATCGCTGAGGCGGATCGTCGAGGTGATCAGGTAAACACCATCAGATGGGATAGTGTATTGGCTTGTGGCAACATTCCATGAGCCACCACCGTTGTTGGTCACTACTCGCTTGAGCGGAATAGCAACAAACTGATTCTGCGGCAAGGCGGTGAGCACACCGTTATCTAGCCGTGCGGTAAAGATGGTTTCCTGCGCGAGATCCTTCCAAGACGCATCACAGTCATTGGCTGAGTTCTTGGTCAGCACCTGGCCGGCTTTCCCACCATTTGGCAGCCCCGGCAGCCCAAGATTGAGAGTCTGTGTCGGTGCGGTGCCAGTGATAGAAGCAGTCGGCGCGCAGGCAGTCTTTGTCACGTTGCCGATCGATAGGCTATTGGCTGGGCCAGCCGGGCCGGTATCACCTTTTTGACCCTGTGCACCTTGGGCTCCTTGCGCACCCTGCGCGCCTTGTGGGCCAGCATCACCCTTGTCGCCCTTCGGCCCCTTCAGGTCAGTATACGCAATGAGATTAGTCCAGGAAGCATCGCCTTTGTATCGCCACTGAATATAAAGAGGGCCTTTTTGGAGCTCAATTTCACGGCCATTCGTGCCATCTTGCCCTTTGGCGCCGGCAGGACCTTGCGCACCTTGTGGACCGGCTGGGCCAGCAGGACCAGCAGGACCAGTCGCACCGGCAGGACCTTGTGCACCTTGTGGGCCAGCTGGGCCAGTGTCGCCCTTTTGCCCCTTTTCACCTTGCTCGCCTTTGGCACCGGCAGGACCTTGAGGACCTTGGGCGCCTTGCGCACCCTGTGGACCGGCAGGACCGGCTGGGCCAGCAGGACCAGTCGCACCGGCAGGGCCTTGTGCACCTTGTGGGCCGGCAGGGCCAGTAAGACCTGTGTCACCTTTCTGCCCCTGTGGGCCTTGTGGGCCTGTGTCACCCTTTTGACCCTGTGCACCTTGCGGACCGGCTGGGCCTGTATCACCCTTTTCACCTTTTTGGCCAGCAGGACCTTGGGCGCCCTGTGGGCCAGCAGGACCGGCAGGACCCTGAGCACCCTGCGCGCCGGCTGGACCAGCAGGACCGGCAGGGCCTTGCGCACCTTGTGGACCCTGTGGGCCTTGTGGGCCGGCAGGGCCATTACTCCCCGCTGCACCATTTTGACCATTTTTGCCGTCTTTGCCATTGAGACCGTTTTTGCCATCACGGCCATTTGCTCCGGCTCGGCCCTGGGCACCATTTGAACCCTGTTTGCCATCCTGCCCTTTGGCACCGTCTTTACCGTTTTCACCAGCTGGGCCAGCCGGGCCAGCTTCACCCTTTTCACCCTTCTCACCGCGGAGGGCTGCTACCGTCGTGATATCCTGCCACTTCCCATTCAGTAGCTGATACTGAATTTTGCCGTCACTCTGGCGAATACTAATTTGTTCTGGCCGTACACCCTTGTGGTTCCACGAGCCACCCCATGGCCACCACCATAGCAACCAGATGATAATCAGCAGTAAGATAAACAATCCCACCACTAGTTTACGACTGGCGAATTTCTTCGTGTCTTCTCTCATTGTCCCATCCTTACCAATTGAACTAACATTACTACCCGCTAGTGTAGCATAAGCACTATGAGAAAGACAATGCTATTTTACTTATTCGGTGCGAAGTGCCTCGATCGGGTCAAGTTTGGCTGCCTTACGGCTCGGCAAAAAGCCGGCCACGATGGCTACAAGCATCAGCGCCAGCACCACACCCACCGCTGATAGCGGCTGAAAGATCAACAGTGATTGCTTCTGGTCGAGGCTAAGTGAGCGAGTGATCAATGGATTGCAGGCTGCCCCGACACCCCAGGCGATCAACACCCCCAATAGTCCGCCCAAGAAGCCGACCCAGGCCGCCTCATAGCGGAATAATCGCGCGATATCACGCCGGCTGGCGCCAAGTGCTTTCATCAGGCCGATCTGCTGAGTCCGCTCCAGCACCGAGATATACTGTGTATTGACGATACCGAAGATACTGACGATCAATGCCAGCAGGCCAAATCCCAGCACTATCCCCTGCAATAAATCGACAAACTGAAATAGCATCTGCTGCAGATCTTTGGCTGTCGCCACCGAGTACCCGTCTTTTTGCAGAGCCTGTTTGGTGGCGGCTGGATCACCCTTGGCCACCGCGGTCGCTGCCATGTATTTCTGATATCGATCGGTTCCCTTGGTTGTATAGTCACTCAGCTCTTTGGCGACCGTACTGTCAAGTGCGACTCCGGTCAAGGCGCGGCTTTGATTCGACGACTTGCGCACCACCGCAGCGATCGTGAATGTCTTGTGCAGTTCTTTGCCGTTGATCAGCTCATTGACACCGGCCTGGCCCTTCTCGGCAAATACCCGACCAAGCGTTGCGTCGTCTACCTTCTGCGGGGTTTGCACTACGGTGATCGTCACCTTTGTGCCGATCGCCTCCTTGGCCTGGCCGAAGCCGAGCGTCTTCAGGTAGCTATCTGGAATCACTGCCTCGTCAGCCGCCAACCCACGGCCTTTACCGAGCTGTTTCCCTGCGACCACCTCAGTCGTCAATGCGCTGTCAAACACTCGGACATTGCTGGTGTACTTTTTGTCGTGCTGAGCAGAGAAGCTGACATACTTCGGCTGCAACTGATACGTTGGCTCAACTCGCTCGATATCAGTTCGGCGCTTGAGGGCATCAATATCCTTTTGCGCCAACGCCTGATACTCTCTCCCCCGGAGGCTCAAGCTATCTGGATTATACTCATGGAGATCAGCCTGTTGGCCACCTGCCTGCATCGTGACCAGCTTCTCGTCTTTGACGATGAATAACCCTTTGGCGTCGACATTGCTACTGATAAGTTGGTCAATATACTGGCGCGCTCCTTCACCGGCCATCAAGCTCAACATAATCGCAAAGCTACCAACCGCAATCGCCACGCTGGTTAGCAGAGTGCGCAGTTTGGCACGCCGAAGGTTACGGCCAGCTCGCCGGACAATATCAAATGTTTTCATTTGGCTGCTCCTTCCTTGGTCGCTGTCTTAGTGACTGCAGGGTCAGGGTCAGGCTGATCCTGCGACTCAATCTGCTCAATTTGCCCGTCTTTGACGCGGACAATCATCTGGCAACGTGCAGCCAGCTCTTCATCATGCGTGACAATGATCAGCGTCGCCTGGTGGTCACGCTGATACTGAAATAGCAAGTCCTCGATCCGTGCCGAGGTCGCCGAGTCCAGATTACCAGTCGGCTCATCAGCAAACAGCACCGCCGGCTCACCGACAATAGCGCGAGCGATCGCTAACCGCTGCTTTTGCCCACCAGATAAATCACGCGCGCGAACCTTTATTTTGTCAGACAGCTCGACCGCCGCCAATGCTGCCTCGATCCGAGCCTTGCGCTGCGACCGCGGCAAGCGCGCCGTCTCCAATGACAGGCTGACATTGTCATAGCAGCTCTCGCCGCCCTCAACAAAAAAGCTCTGAAAGATAAACCCCATCTTCTGCGCCCGAAATTTATCAGTCGCCCGAGGCTTCATCGCTAATATATCCTGGCCGTCTATCATGACCTGCCCTTCTTGCGGCTTGTCTAATCCAGAGATTGCGTGCATCAATGTCGACTTGCCAGAGCCAGACTTGCCAAGAATTGCCACCGTCATCGGCTCTGGCACAGTCAAGCTGACGTCATGGAGCGCAGTGAATTGATTTTTCTTCTTGCCGTAGACTTTGGTGATGTGCGAAACTTCTATCATCTATACGGACTCCTTTCTATAGTTATTGCTATATCGCGCTAATCGTATGATTTATCAGCAAATACATCAGCAGTAGGGCGAGGCCAACTCGGTACCAAATGAAGTATGCAAAATCATGCCGAGTAATAAATTTGATCAGCCACGACACGACCAAATACCCCACCACGAACGACACCGCAGTCGCCACGAGAGTCATCCCCCAGCCCGGTGCCTGACCAATCTGCGCGACATGACTAATCGCCTGCTGCAAGCCAGATGCCACCAGCGCAGGAATCCCCAAAAAGAAGCTCAGCTTGACGACCGACAATCGGTCAAACCCACGAAACAGCCCGGCCGAAATCGTCGCGCCAGAGCGGCTGATCCCCGGCACCAGGGCGATACACTGCACCAGGCCCATCACCAAGAGATCATGCCACGTCGCCTGGCGCTCAGAGCGCTCATTGGCCCGGCGAGTCGCCCAGCGATCAGCCAGCCACATCACACCGCTCCACACTAGCAAGCCAGCCGCGACCCACCATAGGCCGCGAAACGTCGTCTCGACATGGTGCTTCAATAGGAGACCAACCAGCGCAATCGGCACCGAGCCAATAATAATCGCCCAACCGTAGGCGTAGTCTGGATTGCGGCGTGCCCGGCGCCACCATAGGCCGCGCCACCAGGCGCATAGAATTCGCCAAATATCGGGCCAAAAATACAGTACTGCAGCAGCAATTGCCCCGATCTGAATGACCGCCGTAAAGGCAACGACACCAGGGTGTGAGATATCGAGCCCAAGTAGTTTTTCAGTAATAGTCAAGTGGCCTGTCGAAGAGATCGGCAAGAATTCAGTGACGCCTTCGACAATACCTAAGATGATCGCGTGCAGAAAGTTCATCGTTCCTCATTATACCACTGTACTGCCAGAATATCAGAATATTGCAACTACATACCTCTGTTATCCTGGCAGCATATCGTCACCGAAGTGACTTATTTTGACAATATATCACGGCCGAAGCGATCAGTTTCATTAACTATGAGCTGCGACGGCCCAAACACCCGAACCTGTATATCATGGCGCAGTACTTCGCAGAGTGTCTCAAATCTCATCGCACACGATTTATCAGTATGGCGAACTGTCACGATCAGCTTATCGCCCTGTGTGGTCGCAGTAATCTCTGGCTTACTGGTGTGCGGTGCAGCCAGGTAGCTCGCCTCGATTCGCAAGGCCTCCTCGGTGCCGGCACGCCGCAGGCTCACCTGGCGCTGGCGTAGTGGCCGATCGGTAGTGACATGCTCCAGAACAACCTGCTTGACACCAGTCGTATCTGGAAGTGACACGCGGAAGTGTGTGGTCATTCGCTCTGACTCATAGGAAAATTCACGGCCAGCCTGCATACCAAATAGGGCGACGCTAGAGAGACTCAACGTGCCGACAACCAGCAGCACTAACATACTCATGCCGACCGGCTTCTTGATCCGCCAAGTAAATGAGCTGTAGGTCAGCAGTGTCAGCAGGCTTATCAGCATGATGCCACCAGCCAGTAGCGAGCCCCATAAGCCCCAAGCCCACGACTGAGTAGCCCAGCCCTGAAGAGCCATCACTATATCAAAGCCCACCACACTGCCGACAATCACACCGAGCATCGCTGCCAAGGTCATCAGCAGCAGCATAAATGCGACCACATAGCGGACAAACCGCACCGCCGGCCGCTCACTCGTCGAGCGCGCCGCAGCTACCGTCGCCGACTGGGCTTTCAGCGAGTCAAAGGTGACTGGCTGGCCGCGCATCTGCAGCTTTTCGGCGGCTGTCTGAGCCTCTGGGAGGCTGGCCCATAGCACAATATAAATAATCACCGACATACCAAACGTGACGAATAGCAGCAGCACAAAGCCGATCCGCACCCACAGAGGGTCGACCTTTAGATAAGCAGCGATACCGGCACACACACCGGCGAGAACCGCATTGTCAGGATCCCGCAGCAGCCGCCGTGTCGGCTGATCAGCTGGGTCGTCCGTTGTCTTGCGGTCGGTCGGCTGGGCCGATGCACCATCCTCAGAGAACTCACCGGGCTCACCCATGTGGTGCTGGAGCGCGCCGACATCGGCACTACTAATCACGCCACCAGGCGTCACGCCACGCTCGGTCAGTAGCTCAACCATCCGTGCTTCAATCTCACGCATTGCGTCGTCTGAATCCATCGCTCGCGCAATATTCTCGAGATAACTTTGGAGCGACGCTTTGGCCGTGATCTCGATATCATAGGCGGTCTTCGCTAAGTAAATCCGGGTTACTTCCTTCATCATGATACTCCTTTCTGAAGTGTCTGTAGTGTCGTATTGAGGGTGTCGATATAGACGACCAGCGCCTCCATCACGCGCCTACCGTAGTCGGTGATACGGTAGTACTTGCGTGGTGGCCCTTGCTCACTCTCTTGCCATTCATGAGCCAACAATCCATCTCGCTGTAGCCGTGAAAGTAATGGGTAGATTGTCCCCTCCACCACCATCAGCTCAGCCTGATGAAGCTGCTGGATCAGCTCGCTGGTATAGCGACGCTGCTTACTACAAATAAGCAACACACAGTATGCCAAAAACCCCTTACGTAGCTGTACGGCCATCGTCTCAGCGTATTTGTCAGCACCGACTGTGTCAGTTTTCATGCGATATCATACTCCTTTATATTTATTATAATAATACTATGTTATACAAGGTAGTAGATAATGTCAATAGTAATCACTGTGTTTTGGCAGCGATATCAAACTCATCCTCGATTTGCTGATTGATGATTTGCTCAATCACATCCTCGAGGGTGATGATGCCGACCTGCTTACCCCGCTGGTCAGTCACTACAAAGAGATGGCTGTGTGTCTGGATAAACCGACTCAATGCCGTGTCAAGGCCAGAGCGTGCATCGATATGGTGCACCTTGTCACGAGATACTCGACTAATCGGGAGCGGGAGCGTCCGCCCCACAATATCTTTGAGATACAACAAACCAACCACGACACCGTCGTGGCACACCGGGATACGCGAGTGGCCAGCGCGCTTTATCTGGCTGAGGAGTGCCACGTCTAGCTGGTCATCGCGATTCACACAGTAGACATGGCGGCGTGGTGTGGCGATATCAGCTACCCGCTTCTTACTAAAGCGCAGAGCACCGGTCGCAATCCGCCCCTCGTCGTAATCGACCGTGCTATCAGCGTGGGCAGCGTGCTCGCGAATGATTTGCTCGAGCTCATTGTGGCTATAGAGCGCGGGCCCTTCCCGGCCGAGCCAGCGGCCAAGTAGGCGAGAAACCGGCCGGGCCAGCGGCCAAAACAGCACATAGATGATATCCAGCAGCCAGAAGAAATAGCGGGTCAGCCGGTAGCCACGCTGGCTAAAGATAGCTTGCGGCAAAATCTCGCCAAACAGCGTGATCAATAGCGTCGCCACAATACCGCCGACCACGCCATTCGTGATATTGCCAAGTAAGATCGACATCGCGGTATTGACACCAACATTACCAAGCAAAATACAAAATATCAGGTAATAACCATCTTTGCGGTAGCGATAAACGCGAGCAGCGATCTCATCACCGTGCTGTGCTTTGCGCCGCAGGTCGTCTGGCCGAGCCATCATCAAGCCGATATTAAGGCCAGAAAACACCCCACTCAATACCAGTAAGCCCACCGTGATGAACGGTGTCAGAATATCAGGCATTCGCTACCAGCCGCCGCCTCCGCCGCCACCACCACCGCCGCCGACGAAACCGCCGCCAGACGAGCCGCCAGAGCTAGCTGGGCTGGTCGAAGCGGCCGCGACACTAGTGAACTGGCTGATACTGCTGGCGAATAATGCTGCGTTAAAGGCGCCGTCGCCACGGTACCAATCTGGCTGCGTACCGGCCTGCTCGTAGTAGTGACCGATCTGCTTAGTCCACTGTTTCTCTTGGCCGAATAGGACTGCATATGGCAATACCCGCTCATATAATTTTACGAGCTGCTTCTGGTCATCTGGCTGCACCCCCGCTGCCGCCACCTTGGCAGCCCCATCTGGACTCTGCAACAACTTGAGGCGCTCTGCCTCAGCCACACCAATATAATATTTAAGGCCAAATAGATACCGCCGCAGCGCCAGCCCCTTGTCGGTCAACACCTTGCCACCAGCCATCAGCCGGGCCACCAGCGCCAGCCCAAGCAGTGCTGGCGACAGCAATAGCAATCCAATCACCAGCAGCCACAAACTGTAGCGACGAAATCGCGTTTTGTGGGCTGGGTTGAGCGCTTTGAGCTGATAATCCTGGACGATCAAGTGCCGCAGCTTGCGGTCGTTGTCAATAATCCGACCAGCGTAGGCCGAGTCACTACTCAGCTTTTTTAGGTTGAGCACTGCACCGACAGCTGGTGTTTTGCCAAACATATCCCGAAGCAATTCCTGCTCTTCGTCTTTCAGCGAATCGACCGCCCGCATAATTTCAACCTCATACTCGGCCGGTCTCAACAGCCGCTTCGGTTTTGTTTGATAAATACGAATATAGTGCCGGACAGCCAAATCAAGCAGCTGCGCGGTCATGACCGAGCCGCGCACCCCCGCCAAGGAGCCAACAATCGCAGCCGATACGCTCAAGCTTGCATCTTTGGGTGGAATGTACTCTGGTGCGATAGGCGCCAGCTCTTTCGTCCGACGAACCGACCGTATATAGGCAGCTGCTAGCACAATCGCGGCCACCCCTGCCAGTAGACAAGCGACAAGCTGCACTGACAGCCAGATAGCCAGCAGCCTTTCCCCGAGAGTCGGCTGATAGTCAGCGAATGTTCCTGCCTGAAAACCAATCGCCACAGTCACGCCGGCCGAGCGCGGCAGATTGTATATCGTGGCGCTCATCACGCCCCGCTCATCTGTCTTCACCTGACACTTGGCCTGACTGCCCACCAGACCCCGATAGCACTGCAAGTCAGTCTGCGTCGCCTGGGTCAGGTCGGGGCTGACCTGTAGCGACACCGTCGCCTGGTCGATCGGCACGCGCCAGTCGGTACCAATGGCATTCCAGTAGAATTCTTGCCGGCCAACATCCTGGTACCATTTGGTGACATCGCGCTGGCTGTAGCGAATGACATACGTTTTTTGGCCGCTCACATAGGTAGATGCGCTGCCGATCCTGAGCTCATTGCCATGCCAGCGATGCTCTAAGGCGTGGCCATACTCATCGGTCACCGACTGAAGTTCAAATTGTGTCGAGTGGCCATCATACTGAGTGACGAATATTGGCGCAATACCGTGATTTTGCTGCGGCGGAAAGTCAGCGGTAATTTTCAGAGTAGTCGTCAGGTGTGCATGCCGTTGCTGGTCGCGCTGCAACTGCATCGATACATCGTAGCGGCGAATGACGAAGTTATCTGCCCGTGTCGGCCGTGACTTCGCCGAGGTAGATGGTGCCATCACCCCTGTAATCGCCCCACTGATCACCAGCACCATAGTGATGCTAATGCTATAGAAAAATCGTTTCATATCGCTTATTATAACAGAATTGCCAGATCTCCAGGTCTCAATTGCCCCAATAGGCAGACTATGCTATACTTTTCTCATAAAGTCAATGGCAGCGATACCCCTTAGGAGAGTCAGGTGAAGCGAATTAGCGTCAGTGTTGGTGTGCTCGTATCAGTGGTAGGAGTAGCTGTTGCGGCATATCAGCCGGCAGCGGCAACCCCCAAACCAAGCGTCTGCGACCCTCGCACCAAACAGTTCAAGGCGACACCCCTAGGCACAGCTGACAACAGAAATCGAGCGACGCGGGCTCTCGACCATCTTCGTGCAATGATGCAGCCTCTCCGCCAAGCAGGCGATGGCAGCACAATCACCATGCAAGCTGCTTATGGGTACGATTACACTGGTGAGCTCAGGGGGTCGTTTCAACTGAGTCAGCACGCTGCCAAGCCAGCGTACAGCGACCTGTCTATCGAGTCCTATGCATTTACTGACACACTTTATCTCACTGGCCGGCAGCCGGCAACGGCCAGCCAGGCCTTTCGGTTTCCAAATTCCAAAAAAGGCCACAAACTACTCCGCCTGGTGAATACTCGCACCGGCAAGGTGCTGGCTGAGTACTTTGAGCCTACATTGAGCGGCCTCATCCGCTCGTATGAGTTTTCTCCTGGCCAAGATGGCTATGATACGCGCCGCGCCCATTACTCGTTCACCTACGACCAAGCTCTTGCGCTGCTCGTGGCAATCGGCGCAGATGACAAAGCGATGGCCGATAAGCTGGCAGCCGGCCTTATATCAATTCAAGTGACTAGTGGCCAATCACAAGGTGCTTTTCCCTCGAGCGCTCATCAGCTCAACCCTCAGTTGGTGCAGCCTCGCTATTATACCGGCGGTATCGCCTTTGCGCTCTACGCCCTGATTCGCTATCAAGAGCGCTATGGCAATATCAATAATGTCAACCAGGCTATCCAGCGGGCATTTCAGTGGGTGCAAAGCAAAAAAACTACCACCGGCCCTGGCGCTGGGCTCTATCGTGGCGGCACCAATCTGCGCGACGACGATGCAGCCAAACCATTTGAGATCACATGGCACTCCACCGAGCATAATACCGACCTTTGGCATGTTTTCGAGCGGGCTGCCCGAGTGTTCAAAAACGACAGTTACCGCCAAGAGGCTGATGCCCTAGCCAAGGCTATCACCGAAAAGCTCTGGAACACCGCTGAGCACCGCTTCGACCAAGGCCTCGGCGACCACAACAAAGCACTCGATACCGCCAGCTGGGGGTCAATCTTCCTCCAGGCCACTGGCCAGTACGACAAGGCTGAAGCTGCCCTGGCCTATAGCCGCCATTTTACCCTCAGCCGCGGCAATACCAAGGGTTTCACCCCCTATCTGACCGGCACCTACACACCAACCGTCTGGCTCGAGGGGACCTTTGGCGTCACGCACGCCTACAACATCGCCGGGCAAAAAAGGCAGGCTCAAACCACCGTCCAAGATGCCGCTCCAGCCCAAAACTCTCATGGCGCCTGGCTGTATGTCACCGATGTCGATACTGCCAACCAAATGACAAACGCTTACTCGGTCGCGTCAACTGCCTGGTATTTGCTGGCGACAGCCTATCCAGACGCTATCTGGTCAGAATGCCGGACTGATGAGCGCCCAGCAGCACCCCCAAGCCGCCAACTTGGCAATACCTTGAGCTCCTCCTTGGCCGGTGACGAGCTGCCGTCGTGGCTATTCTTGCTGATCGCACTGGTGAGCATCATTAGTGGGAGCATCGTGTACCGCTCCCGCGACCACCTCAGTCGCACGAAGAGTCGCAAGGTCGGGCTGCAGCCACGAGAGTAACACAGTATGCTTCGTACACTTTTCACCCACCCACCTGACTATCGTCGTTTTCCACCTGCTTATGCTAGTGGTACATGGGGGTATATCGCCCGTGTCGTCTCGTCGATTTCACTTCTTAGCTGTGGGAACGGCACGCCCTCACGCGCCGTTACGCCTTCAAAAATCCAAAATACCCGCTCAGAGTACCCCCAGCCACAGGCCGGCGGCATACCGTACTCGAGCATTTCGACATAATCGATATCCAGCATCATCGCTTCCTCGTCGCCAGCGTCGCGCATCTGCTGCTGCTCCACAAAGCGGTTCAGCTGGTCGATCGGGTCATTCAACTCCGAGAAGCCATTGCCAAGCTCGCTGCCGGCGATCACTGGCTGGAACCGCTCCACTGTCTGTGGGCGATCAGGATTAGTCTTGGCAAGTGGCGAGATAAACTTCGGCGTATTGACCAGCCAGACGGGCCCTGCCACGTCCTTGCGGATATTCTTCCACAACTTATCAATACCACGCGGGATGGAATCGGTCTTCTCCACCTCCAAACCATGCGCTTTCAGCGTGGCAGCCACCTCATCAATCGTTGTATTATATACATCAATATTATAATGTGTGCGAATCACCTCAGCATAATCCCAGACTTCCCATTCGCCGCTCATATCCACCGTGAACCGGCCTAGCTGAAACTGCAGTGTACCAAAAGTCTTCTCTAATACTTCTTTGTACATCGCCTCCATAAAGCGCATGCCAGCTCGCCAATCCCAATAGGCGGCGTACCACTCCATGGCGATATGCTCGGGCAAGTGCTCATCGGAATAATTCTCATTGCGAAACCGCGGGCCGAGGTCATACACCTTCTCAAACCCGGCGCCGATCAGGCGCTTCAGCGGTAGCTCGTGGCTGATCCGCAGATAAAATTGCTGGCCAGCCAGGGCGTCCATATGGGTCACGAACGGGTTGGCATCAGCCCCGCCGGTCGTATGTTCCAACACCGGCACGTTAACCTCGATAAAGCCGTGGCTGTTTAGATAATCACGCGTCGCCTGCCAAAACTTACTGCGACGAATAAACCGCTGGCGCACCTCTGGATTGACGTTCATGTCAACGTAGCGGCGGCGAAAACGCTCTTCTTTATTCTCGAGCTTCTCGGGCAAGGGCCGTAGCGATTTAGTCAGCAATCGTAGTTCACGCACGCCGACTGACTTTTGGCCAGTTTGCGTGGTCGTCATCACACCGCTTGCCTCGATAAAGTCACCGCTATCCAGCAGCTTCAGCTGCTTCATGCCAAGTATGCCGCGGCTAGCATCGAGCGCTGCGACCTCGTCACGCTGCAAATACAGCTGCAGCTCGCCCGACTGATCGCGCAAGGTGATGAAGGCCAACTTACCAAAGCTACGAATCGATACAATACGCCCCGCCACTACCACCTGGTGCCCGGCTAGCTCGTCGTAGGCGGCGATCACTTCAGTGCAGCAGTGAGTACGGCGAGAATGTGCCGGATACGGGTCAATCCCCAACTGGCGTAGGGTCGCTAACTTTCGTAATCGTTCGTCTCGGTAATCGTGTAATGTGGCCATAATGTCCTCATTATAGCAGACAGCGCCGGTGCATATGGCGAGTCCATTTCATCCTTCGCACGCTCGTCAATGCAGTGCCGCCACCGTGTAGACGATCTCGGCTTTTGGCGTGATGATCGTCACTTGGTCGCCAACCTTTTTGCCGATCAACTCTTTGCCGATCGGTGACTCATCAGAAATTTTCCCCTGCAGCGGGTCCGCCTCGACCGGCCCGACCACTGTGTAAACGACCGTCTTATCGGCCGATGTCAGCTCAACTGTGCTGCCCAAACCAACTACTGAGGCATCTGACGGCTTAATGATCACTGCATACTGCAGGATATCCTCTATCTCGGCGATCCTGGTCTCGAGGAGCCCCTGCTCTTCTCGTGCTGCGTCATACTCCGCATTCTCGCTTAAATCACCAAAGTCACGAGCGGCGGCGATCTTCTCCGCCACTGCCCCGCGCTGGTTCTTCAGTGTCGCCAGCTCTTCTGTGAGTTCGTGCCGACCAGCCTCAGTAATTTGATATGTTTTATTCATGATATCTCCCTCACTAGTGTTACTTTACCTGACAGGACCCCTACATATAGCGTTCCCTGTGTCATTATCTACGTTCTCGTGCGAAACTTTCTGAGTATAGCAAGCCGCCGACTCAGCTGTCAAGCTGGCGCTGCTGGTGCATAAACTCACGGAGCGGCGCCAGCGGGAGCCGCCGTATCTCACCAGTCGAACGTTCAACAAGCTCAAATAACCCATCGCTCTTCAGCGCTCGATCACTGATCACCAGCCGCCACGGTGCCCCCATCAGCTCGGCGTCAGCAAATTTGACACCTGGCCGCTCCGCCCGGTCATCATACAATACCGCCACACCGGCCGCCGTCATCTCGTCGTAGAGCTGGTCAGCCAGCACGCTGCCCTCCTGGCCGATCGCCACCAGCTGAAAGGTATACGGTGCAACCGCTGCGGGCCACACCAGCCCCTTTTCGTCAGCAAACTTCTCGACAATCACCCCCATTACGCGAGACACACCGATCCCATATGAACCCATAAAAATCGACTGCCGCTGCCCCTGCTGGTCTGTCACATAAAGCCCCATATCGTCAGTTTTTTGACGACCGAAATTAAAGATATTACCGACCTCTGCGGTCTTGACCCGCTCGAGCTCATGCTGCGAAATGCCAAGCTGGCGAGTCGCCTGTGCCAGCACTTCCTCGTTGATCGCCGTGTGAGTCGGGCGATGGAGGTAAATATAATCCTCACCAGCCGAACAGACCGTCTGAAATTCATGGCTAAATTGGGTAAAAGCGCCGCCGCTCGCAAACGTCACATACGTGTCGTGGCCAATCCCTAGCCGGTCATAGCAGCGCTGATAGGCGGCGATCACTCGCTGGTAGTAGGCATCGAGGTCCTCCTTGCGCGTGTGGAATGAGTACATATCCTTCATGATGAACTCCCGGCCCCGCATAATACCACTCTTGGCCCGCAGTTCATTGCGCAGCTTTGTTTGGATCTGGTATACGCTGACCGGCATATCTTTGTAGCTATGCATAAACTGCCGCAGCATCTGTACAATTGGCTCTTCGTGGCTCCAGCCCAGACCGATCGCTGTCCCATCTTTCAGCTGTGTTTTGAACCAGATATCAACGAGCTGGTCATCCCATCGACCAGTTGTCTGCCAGACGTCTTTGTGCTGCAGCGTCGTCATGGCAATCTCTTGGCTACCCAGCGCCGCCATCTCTTGCCGAATAATCTGCTTGATCCGCTCGAGCACCCGCACACCAAGTGGCAAGTAGGCGTAGACACCAGCCATTTCCTTATAGACAAAGCCAGCCCGAATCAACAACTGGGCATTCTTCGACACTTCGTCACTGGGTGCAGTTTTGGATGTTTTGGTCCACAATTGGCTCATTCGCATCGCTAGATTCCTCCTCCTAAAATCATACTCACTTGCTTAAGTTGCCTCACGAGATCTGGGCTCATATACAGCAGATAAAAGGCCAGTCCATTCTTGCTGGCATGGAGTAGCACGCTTGTCCATAGCGCACCGGTATATTCGCGGGTGACGCACAAAAAGGCGCTCAAGACACAGGTGTCGATCGCCACAGCCCACTGCAACTGCGACGAGCCCGGGCCAGCCCACAAATGGGCCGCCCCAAAGAGCAAACTCGTCAAAGCGATAGCCAGCCAAATTGGCGTCACTTTGCGCAATTTGCCATACAAATACCCCCGGAACAAAAGCTCCTCAGCCAGTGGCGCCATGACCACGAGGGTCACAAAAATCCACACAAGATCCCACTGACTCGTGACCATCTGTGGGTGAAATGGGAGCTGCTGTTGGACCTGCGTATCAACCTGCAAAAACCGAACCGCCAGCATCATCACGAGACTTGAACAAATAAAGTATGCGACAACCGCGAGGGGTGCTAGTAAGATATCTGGCCAGGCTGGCCGACTATCTACTCCGAGATCTCGGGCGGTCGTCCGGCGACCAAATAGCCACATTGGCACGCCGACCACGAGCACCAAGCTGATGACGTACACCACCACTGACACCACCGCACCATAGACAGTCTGGTTGACCGCCTGAAATGATACACCAAGCGCTTTTAGCCCATGCAGGCAACCGACCACTAGCCACTGCGCCAAAAAGAAGGCCGCATAGGTCCAGGCTGGCAGTAGCAGGCAGTACCACCAGCGCTGAGGCAGATGACGTTTAGAAGAATTTCTTGATATCATTGTAGGTCACCACCAATGTGAGTAATAAAAGTAATAACAAACCGACCGTCTGGACGATCTCCTCGCGCCGCTGTGTCAATTCTTTCCTGAAGAGGCGGAACCCGGCCATAGTAAACCAGCGGCCACCATCGAGCGCCGGGATCGGCAAAATATTCATCACCGCCAATGTCAGCGAAATAATCGCCGCCAGCAAAACAACTTGGGTCCAGCCAGCATCGATCACCGAAGGAAATAAGACACCCAGAATCTGAATCGGCCCAGCTACATTCTTGCCGGCAGACGCCAGATCGGCGCGGGCCGCCTGCGTGGCAGCGGGTGAGCCAGAAAATTGGCCGACAAGGCCGGTCCACGTCTTGGAGAGCGTATCGCCCAATCCCTTGACCGTCTCATAGGTCAGCTGGCCAGTTGTTGCCACGCCAGCAAGCGGTGCCGACCAAGTGCTACGAATCGTCTCCGGCTGGCCAGACACCACCCCCAAATAGCCCTGCCGCTGCGCCTGCTGTGGCGTATTAAGCGTGGTGGTAATTTGCTGTTGGCTGCCCTGCCGGCTATAGCGCACTGTCACCGTCTGACCTTTCAGTCGCTCGGTGAGCTGGCGCAAGTCGTTAGCAGTAGTGACGGGCGTGTGGTTGATTGAGATCAGCTGATCACCCTTTTTGAGGCCACTTTTGGCAGCTGGCGAATCTGCCTGTAGCTGCATCACCGTCAGCGGTGCCCGTGACACAACAGTATCAAACGGCAGCGTCACCTGGTGAGGCAGTAGCTTCGGCATGCCAACCAACGCTAACACAGTGAAGAGGACCACCGCAGTCAACCAATTCATCGCCACTCCTGCAAGCAGGATCTTCGTCTTCACCCAAAAGGAGGCACTGCCATAGCTACCCTGGCCACGAGCGGCATCATACTCACCTTTGAGGCGGACAAAACCACCCAGCGGCAGCCAGTTGAGGCTAAAGGTGACCTTCTTGCCCAAAAAGCTCTGAGCTGGTTGCCATTTTTTGGCCCGAGGCGGAAACCCGATACCAAACTCCTCAACCACCACGCCATGACGCTTGGCGACCAAGGCATGGCCAAGCTCATGCACTACCACGAGCATCACCAAGATAGCCAAACCGATCAACACCCCTGCCAGCGTTACCAACATCGTTTACGCCCCCAACCGACGGTGTCGCGTCGCATATTCTGCCAAAATCGTGTCGACATCAGCAGTGGTCATGTCTGGCCAGTTTTTATCGATAAAATACAGCTCGCTATAGGCCGCCCGCCACAGCATGAAATTACTCAGTCGTTGCTCACCGCTTGTCCTGACAATCAGGTCACATGGAGGCACCTCTGGTGCATACAGCCGCTGTGCAATCAATTCCGGTGTCACCTGGTCAGCCGCGATACCTTCTTGGATAATCTGGCGGCACGCATCAGCGATCTCTAACTGACCACCGTAGTTCAGGCAAAGCAACAGCTCGCCGTCTGTCAAGTGAGCAGTTCGCTCCTCGGCGCGGTGAATTGCCTGCTGCAGCGTCTCGGATAGCCCCTGACGCGACCCAATGACACGGAGGCGTACCTGGTGCTGCAAAAAGAGGGCGACGTCTGACTCAAGAATTTTCAAAAAGAGCGACATCAAATGACCAACTTCCTCTTGAGATCGCTTCCAGTTCTCGGTGCTAAACACATAGGCGCTGGCATACCTGACCCCACGGTGCAGCGTCTCTAGCAAGACATCCTTCAGCGCGTTATAACCCGCCAAATGCCCCTCATATGCGGGCAGGCCGTGCCGTTTGGCCCAGCGGCGATTACCATCGACGATGAAGCCAATATGGCGTGGCACTGCCTCGGCGCGGACTATGCTTTCGTGCTCTGAAACCTGCCGCCCCATCAGACCGTCAATACATCTTTCTCTTTGGCTTTAAAGATTGCCTCGACTTGGTCGTGCATAGTGCTCATCAGGCTATCGACTTCTTTCTCGACTCGTTTGACATCGTCCTCACCCAGCTCTTTGGCCTCTTTCATCCGCTTCGCTTCTTTGAGAGCTTCTTGGCGAATTGTCCGCAGGGCGATCCGCGCCTCTTCTATCTTCTCGCTCACCTGCTTGACCAATTGATGGCGCCGCTCCTCGGTCAGCGCCGGCACGGGCACCCGCACCACCCGGCCATCATCTGACGGGTTAAAACCTAGCCCCTGATTATCACGAATTGCTGCAGTGATAGCCGTAATATTGCTCGGGTCAAACGGTGTCACCACCAAGAGCTGTGCTTCCGGCGCTGTGACGTTTGCGACCTGATTGAGCGGCATTTTCACACCGTACGCCTCGACCACCACTCCCTCTAGCATGCCCGCGTGAGCGCGGCCGGTCCTGACTTTTTTCAGCTCATCCTGTAAGTGCTGCAGTACCTGTGTCATTTTGTCTTCGTACGGTTGGGTGTCAAACATTATCTATGTTCCTCCAGTTATTTCTCTTTAGTATACCAAATCCACCGGGAGCTATGCTACGCTAAATAGCAGAATAATGATAATTTCCACGCTCAAGGTCTATAATTTCCGCTCGTATCATCTCTACGAAACACCGCTCAGCTCGACCGGCACGATTATTGTTGGCCCAAATGGCACCGGCAAGACGAACCTCCTCGAGGCGGTGTATATCGCCCTGCGTGGGCATAGTTTTCGCGGGAGCCTGGCTGATTGTATGCGCCATCAGCAGCCCCAGAGCGTGATCCACCTTGAGACTGATCAGGCTCACCGGCGATTACAGCTGCAACGATCTGCCGAAGGTATCCTGACAAAAGAATTCACTATCAACGACAGTCGAGCCAAAATCCTCCCACAAAAGCACCGCGTACCGGTCGTCTTGTTTGAGCCAAATGAACTACAAGTACTCAGCTCATCACCCAGGCGTCGGCGTGATTTTCTTGATAGTTTGCTCGGTCGGCTCGACCCTCATTACGAGACCACGCTGCGGTCATTTCAGCGCACCCTATTGCAGCGCAATGAACTCCTCAAACACCCCCAGCCTTCTTCTCACATCTGGCGAGAGCATCTCTTCGCCTGGGATATCAAGTTTGTCCAGCTGGCCCGCCAGGTCGCTCAGGCGAGAGCCCACTTCTTAGACACACAGAGTGCCGCCCTTCGCCAGCTGTATCATGTACTTGCCGGCCATCATAGCGCCCTTGCCATGAGCTACTTACCAAGCGTCTCCCTCGCGCATTACGAGCAGTCACTCCTTGACCGTCTGCAACAAACTCGCTCAGATGAGCTCCACAGCGGCTTCACCTCAGTCGGGCCGCAGCGCGAGGACTTTCTCATCCTCCTGCATGACCAGCCAGCCACCAAGGTCGCCTCACGCGGGGAGATGCGCACAATTATGCTCGCATTTAAGCTACTCGAGCTTGAGCTACAAACCGCACGCGCGGCCACGCGGCCACTTATCCTGATGGATGATGTATTCTCAGAACTTGATGCACGCCGGGAGCAGCTCCTGCAAGAAGCTATCCAGCAGCACCAGTTTATCCTGACGACCACCGATACCCGCCATAGGCGAGATAACTGCCTGGTCATCTCGACGACTGCCTAGGGTGTACGCTCATCGGCTAGCGAGCCGGTCGACTGGTAGCCTGGCCGGCAGCAGTCTTGGCTGGCCGAAGCGAGTACAAATCAAGTAGTCGCCCTGTCACCCCAGACCATAGCCGATCTTTGCGGCCCGGCTGATCATGGTAATCTGCCGCGCACTGCTGCACCTGTGCAATCACTCGGTCAAACACCATCTGGCGGGCCGCGTGGTCACCCTGTTGGATGAGCCGGTCGAGAAAGGCCTGCCATTCCTGCCTGTCAAACTGGTAATTGTGTGTCAAATCATGCATCAACAAAATCGATTGATACAGCGGCTGCTTCGCCAAGCGAATTTGATCTTCCCCAGCCAGCTGCTGCAAATACTCAAACTGCTTGGTTTCGACCCAGGCGATCTCTCGCAGTAGGTCAGCGCGAACGCCACACTCCTCGCCAGGCTGAGTATCTGCGCCACCTTCGTACGCATGCAACAGCCTGCCATTGCAATAATCCGTCGCCGTTTGGAGACGTGCATGGCGCTGCTGGCTATCCGGCGCACCAGCCAGCCATTCCAGGCGCTGGTTCGCATGTTCGTCCTGCAAGACTGGCGGCCGATTGCAATCAACCGGCCGCGTGTTGCGCTGCAAGCGCCGCAAGACATCAATCGCCTGCTCATCCGGCATGACTGCGCTCTCGACAAACCCGCCCTTCGTCAATGCATCGTAGCGCTCCAGGTCAAATACCAGCCCCTCATGAAGATAGGTCGTCGCCTCCCCGGCTAACCGATTGACCATCTCCTGCAAGTGCCGAGGGTCATGCGCCGCATCGTCATAATAGTCGACCATCGCCGTGATCACCTCATGAACCTCAGGCCGGCGCTCATGGATCAACTCGCGCAGTGTACCAAACAGCCCAGTCAGCTGGATAGCATCGCGGCGATTACTCTCGTATGTATGCATCGACTCACCCGGTAGCTCGCTCAGCCAGTCCAGGCAAAAACGAATAGTGTTGGGGCTAGGCGGGAGCGCCTGCACACGAGCTTCAAATTCGTCGATCTCCTGTAAAGCAGGAGGCGCATCGTAGCCGTCGCCATGAGACAATTCGCCGCCATAACAATCATCCGCCGGGCCGGCTGGTACAGTCTCATTCATGCTGCAAAGACCTTCTCTATTATTCGCTGACGCCTAGCTCAATTCGCTTGAATTGACGGACGATGATATTTTCACCCAATTTGGCGATCGCTGCCTTGATATGATCTTCGACTGTCTGGCTATCATCTAAGATATATGCCTGGGTGAGCAGCACTTGCTCAGCGAAGTGTTTCTTCAACTGCCCCTCGACAATCTTCTGGCGCATCTCAGCTGGTTTATCTGCCAGGGCGTCGCTTGCTAGCAGCTCGGTCTTGACTCGCTCAATTTCCTCAGCTGGAATATCCGCCTCGCTGACGTACTTCGGGCTCATCGCCGCGATCTGCATTGCAACCTCATGCGCCAATGTCTTGAAATCTGCCAAGCGAGCCACGAAGTCAGTCTCACAGTTTACTTCGACCACCACACCGATCCGGCCCGAGTGGACGTAGCTCTCAATCAGCCCCTCACGAGCCTCGCGGTCGCTCTTTTTCTCAGCTTTGGTCAGCCCTTTTTGGCGCATCGCCGCGAGGGCCTTATCGAAATCACCATCTGCTTCTACCAGCGCCTTCTTGGCATCTGTCAGGCCGACACCAGTTATCTCTCGTAGTTTTTTGATATCGTCGACTGATACGCTCATAATTATTTCTCCTCCTGTGCAGCTGGTTTTTGGGCTGTTTTGACGGTACCGGCACCCTCGGCGACAGCGGCAGCAAAGTAGTGAAGCAGCAGTGCTAGCCCCTTGATCGCATCGTCATTGCCAGGAACCACATAGTCAATACCGGTCGGGTCTACATTAGTGTCGACGATCGCAAAGACTGGAATCCCCAGCGTCTTCGCCTCTCGCAGCGCGTTCGCATCGACCAATGCATCGACCACCACGACCGCACCTGGCTTGCCCATCAGATCCTTAATGCCACCGTATTTGATGTTGAGGCTGTCGATCTCTTCTTGGAACCGCTGCACCTCTAGCTTGTTGTAGCGCTTTTCGAGGTCGCCATTGGCCATCCGCTTCTCAAGATTTTTCAGCTTTTTGATCTGCTGCGTGATCGTCGCGCTGTTTGTCAGCATACCGCCGATCCATCGCTCGACAACGTATGGTTGGCCGATCTGCTCTGCAGTCTGACGGACTACATCCTTGGCCTGCTTTTTGGTACCGACGAACAGCACCTTCTTGCCGCTCGCCGCGATCTTGGTAAGCTCTGGCAACGCCTGATCAAGCGCCGCTACCGTCTTGGTCAAATCGATAATATGGCTATTCTGCCGCTTCGAATGAATGTACGGCGCCATCTTTGGGTGCCACCGACTGGTTTTGTGCCCAAAATGGACACCGGCCTCCAGCAAAGCCTTAATGTCTACTGCTACAGACATCGCGTTTCTCCTTGTGCCTCATCTACTAGCGGGTTTGGAGTGCTAGACAGATTGTGTCATTAAAATTACTTACGCTGGCGATTATACCACAGCCAGGCGAATTACACAAAAGACTCGGCCGCACCCCTCTTCTCGATACCGTTTGCACTAGGGGCGTATCTCTGGTAGAATATGACAGTTATGAAAAGCAGTATTCACCCACAAAACTATCGCCCGGTCGTATTTAGCGACGATCAAGCGGGCTTCGCCTTTTTGACACAGTCAACGGCACACACCACAGATACTATCGTTTGGGAAGATGGCAAGACCTATCCGCTTGTCAAGGTGCATATTTCTAGTGCGTCACATCCATTCTTCACCGGCGAAGAAAAAATTATCGACACCGAAGGTCGGGTCGACCGCTTCAAGGCACGCCAAGCTGCTGCCGAAGCACGCAAAGCTGCACTGGCAAACAAAGCCAAAAAACGCAACGCTGCCGCCGTGGCCAAAGCTCAACAGGCGACTACCGCTGACGATGACGACATCAAAAAGGCTGCCTAATCCACCCTTCATCTCGCTCAGCCTCGCCTCGAAAGAAACCAAGCGCCGCTCATTACACATCAGCGGCGCTTTTCTTTTATACAATGAGGGCTGTCTTCTGTGGACCACCTCGAAAAATTGGAGGCAACCACCCCACATAGGATACGCAGGCCCGGCCTATGCTGGCTGCTCAAGGCTGAGCTGAAGACCCTCGAGTAGTGAGCTCAGCTTGGCGACTTCCTCTTGACCAACCGGGGTTGGCTGGTGGTTGGACCTATCAAAGGTAAACGTGGTCACTGGCACCTCAGAAGAAGACCGACGCAGCGGATAGGCGGATCCAGACAAATCATACCGTTGCACTACCCTGTCGGGGTCATTACTGTCTTTAAGCTCATAGCGTACCCCTTCCTGGCGGCGGCCCTGAGCGTTTATCATCTCAACAGTCAGCACGACAAGGGACGATGAGCTATCGTTCTTTAGGTATCCCGCCATCACACTGATCTCAGATCCATCTCCGAGCGGGCCACTATCTAGATAAAGCGAATCTGATTGCTTGCGGAATAAGCTGGTTTCACTAGAATCCCCAGAGGTACCTGCCGGCCAGCGCTGCGCTTTCTTCTCATTATTATCACGCCGGTCAAATAGGTGACGTACCGCCACCGCGAACTCATCAGCCGCCTGACACTGCTCTTCTTTGGTGAGCGATTCTGGGCTTGCCAGTGCTGGTGCGATCGTATCGATACGCCCACCTGCTATACTTATACTACTTCCTCTCTCTTGCATAGACCCCCTATACGTTATACTTTATCTGAATTAGTGGTAAATTTTGTTTATTGACATTTAGTATTAGTTTTATCATATCTTCTCTATCTACCTCTGTCAATAGTCGCCTGCATGGGAGCTCTTTGTAGAGCCCGGTATGGGCACTCCCAGGCTTCGACCGGTCTGTGCTATAATTTGTAGCTATGGCGAGTATTTTTCTTGATCTTGATAGCCTGCACGCTGAGCGGGCACAGCTAGCTGATTTTTTGGCGCGGCCTGATGCTTACAGCGCAGCAGATTTCACAGCCAAAAACAAGCGCTTCACCGAGCTGGAGCTGCTCATCGCCAAGGGCGAAGAACGGCAGCGACTAGAGCAGCAGCTGACCGAGGCAAAGCAGCTCGCGACCGGCGGTGATGAGCTGGCAGAGCTCGCCAAGGCAGAAGTCGCCGAGACAGAAGCCCGCCTGGCAGAGTTAGAAGAAGAATTATTCATCCTCCTCACCCCCAAAGACCCCAATGACGACAAAGATATCATCATGGAAATCCGGGCTGGCGCCGGCGGCGATGAGGCGTCGCTCTTCGCCGCCGAACTCTACCGCATGTACCTACGCTGGTGCGAGGCTCACCACTACAAGACAGAGCTGATCAGCGAGTCGGCGAATGACTCGGGTGGCTACAAAGAAGTCATCTTTATGGTCAAGGGTGATGCACCATATGCCCAGCTGAAGTTTGAGGGCGGCGTGCACCGTGTCCAGCGGATCCCGGTGACCGAGAGCCAAGGCCGAATCCACACCTCGACCGTCACCGTGGCAGTACTGCCAGAGGCAGAAGAGACCGATGTACAGATCAATCCAAATGATCTGCGTATCGATATCTACCGCTCCAGTGGCCACGGTGGCCAGAGCGTCAATACGACCGACTCAGCCGTGCGGATCACTCACCTGCCAAGCGGCCTGGTCGTCACCAACCAAGACGAAAAATCCCAGATAAAGAACAAAGAGAAAGCTATGAAGGTGCTGCGTAGCCGCCTGCTACAGATCAAAATCGATGAAGAAAATGCCAAACTGACCGCCGAGCGACGCTCACTAGTCGGCACTGGTGACCGCTCCGAAAAGATCCGCACCTACAACTTCCCACAAGACCGTATCACCGACCACCGGATCCACTACAGCCGCAGCAATATCCCCGCCTGCCTAAACGGGGATATCGACGACTTGATCGACCAGCTGCAGCGCTATGAGCGCGAGCTGAAGGCGAAGAATGTGGCTACAGATTAAATATTTTTACAGACGGCCCCGAAAAATACGAGCTACTTGATCGGTGAGATTAGTCACCTCATTTGCGCCGGGACAGAACTTAGCAGGCTGCAACATCGACGACTGCATTGACCAGGAACTCTCCATTGAATTCCTATGATAATACCCTTCACGGGCAGGCGGGGTTATCCAGCAGAAAACTTCATCTGCGTCAGGCCCCATATAATAATGCATACGAGATATAGTCGGATCATTTACAGTAATCGTCTTATCTCTGCGGCCATCTTGATCATTGATCGCCACCAAAATAGAGTAAGGACATAAACTGCCAGCTGCAACCCGACGCCTAGTATTCCCAAAGTGTCCACCATCACTGAACCACAACTTGTATGTTTCATTCCCAGGCCAGTTTCTTGTATACTCTATTTTGTCAGCAAACTCTTCAAACAGCCTATCGACGCCATGACTGAATATCTCAGCCGCCTGTTTCTTCTCAAGCTCCGTCAGCTCACTTTGCTGCTCCTGTAGCTCAGCCGATTGTTCTTTTACCCCCCCCCGTTGATCCTAGAGATTCCATAACATGCGCTCCTTTGTGAAAAAAGCTTAGTATTAATAGTAAGTCTTAATATATACTATATGTACCAGAAAAGTCAATCCAGCTCGCTCAAGCCTTTCGCGTCATGGCCTCGCCTGGGCAAGCAGTTGGGCTAAGCCGGCGACTTCTTCACAGTCGACCGGCAGACTGTTTTGCCCCGTCTCTTCTTCTAGCTTGATGTTCTTTTGCTCATTTTCATGAAATGCTTTCACTGCCGCAAGTACTGTAGCTATGTCTACCCCTTCCTCAAAATGAAGCCTCACCGGCCGGCTACTTGTATCACGGCGGTGGACCGCTTCGTCAGAGCGCCGCGAGTATTGGTGCGTGTCACGCGGTTGGTTAGTCAAGCCATGAGTGAGAATAGAAACAAACTTCTCGGTCACTGCGTGGTGCTTTTTGTGCGGGTCGTGTGGCGCCTGCTCTTCTGACATTATCTTTACCTCCAAGCGTGGCTGGCGAGGACCACTCGCAGGTACCCATAGCAAAAGGTGGGCATAGTCACCGTCATGCTCGACGTATGGTTTAAAACGCTGCAGCAGCGCGTCGACCAGCTCACCAAAGGCAAAGGCTGCATGCATCTTCTCGGCAGTCGATAGCTCTTTGGCGGCTCGCTCTTCAGGCTGCTTCATAAAGGCCAGACTCGATTCGTTCGATTTCGGTTCCTCTGATTGTGGCAGCTGTTCCATACGTAGTTTCCTTTCCGCTTGTGTATAGTGTATAATCTATAATAGAATGCAAGAAAAGTCAACTATCACCGCCTGGTTACGGCAGGCGACCGCGCAGCTCAAGGATGCTGGGGTCGATTCGGCGCGGCTCGACGCAGAGCTGCTCCTAGCCCAGACACTACGTAAATCTCGCACCTATCTCCACGCCCACCTAGAAGAGGAGATCGACCCACGGCGACTAGATATCGCTGCGGCGCGGTTGAGCCTCCGACTCGACCGTGTACCCTTGGCTTATATCCTCGGCGTGAAGGAATTTTATGGCCGCCAGTTTGTCGTCTCACCGGATGTGCTCATCCCGCGGCCAGAGTCTGAGGCGATGGTGTCGCTCCTGCTGGAGCTAACCGCGGGTGAGATCGTGGCGCGAACGCTGATCGATGTCGGGACAGGCTCTGGTTGTTTGGGGATCACGATCGCCCTGGAGCGGCCAAATTTTCGCGTAATTTTGTCTGATAGTAGCCCGCAGGCACTGCGAATTGCCCAAAAAAACGCCGCACTACTACAGGCCAGCCACGGTGAGGTTCATCTCGATATCAGCTTCGTGCGGCAATCACTGCTGAGCAAGCAGCTAGAGCCGGTCGACTACATCATTGCGAATCTACCGTATGTCGACCGATCTTGGACCGACACTTCACCAGAGCTCCGCCACGAGCCAGCACAGGCGCTCTACGCCGAAGAAGGCGGGCTACGCCTCATACGGCAGCTGATTAGCCAAACACCGCGCCATTTGGCACCAGGCGGGCTACTGCTGCTTGAGGCCGACCCCACCCAGCACCAGGCTATCATCACCGAAGCGGCAGCTCATAGGCTACAGCATATCACCACCGCGCACTATATCATTGCGCTGCGTCTGCAGACTGCTTGTATTCAGACAGCGTGAGCGAGACCTTCTGCTCCTTGCCCTGGCGCAGCACGGTCAGCGACACCGTCTCACCTGGCCGAAACTCTGATATCAAACTGCCAAAGCCTCCTTGCTCGCCAACTTTTTTGTCATTCACCTTTGTGATGATATCTCCTTCGCGTAGGCCGGCCTTGTCTGCTGGGCTACCGGGCTCGACCGCGGCGTGACTGCGGCGAGAACCACTTGTCGTCTCATCATCTTCGTCAGAGTCTGAGGAAGCCCTGTCTCTACTAATAAGCGCCCCGTTGCTGACTGGCAGCCGCTGGGCTACCCGAATATCTGGCGTGATATCAGTAAAATACACGCCAACATAACCTTTCTGAACTTTACCAGTCTCGAGCACGCTCCGCACCAAACCCTTGGTGGCGTTGATCGGGATCGCAAAGCCGACACTCTGCGCCTCCGAGACGACTGCCGTATTGATACCGATCACCTGCCCAGCTAGATTGAGCAGCGGCCCGCCGGAGTTGCCAGGGTTAATCGCAGCGTCTGTCTGCAGGAGGTCAATCAAACTCTCAACCTTATTGTTGTCGCTGGCTGCTTGCACCGGCCGACCTTTACCAGAGATCACGCCGCTGGTGACCGTGTTTTGATAGCGACCAAGCGAGTTGCCGATAGCGATCACCTGCTGGCCGACCCGGGTAGTGCCCGAATCACCCAGCTGAGCCGGCACCAAATCTTTAGCGCCCTCGATTTTCAGGAATGCCACATCGTTCAGCGGGTCAGCGCCGACCAATTTGACGTGACTATACTGCGTGCCGTCACTTTTGGTGATCTGCAACCGCTGCGCCTTGCCGACCACGTGCTTGTTGGTCATCACATAGCCATTGGCGCTGATAATAATACCGGTGCCAGCAGACTGCACCTGACGCCGACCGTAGCGGCTGCTACCGGTCGTTTGTGTTGTAATAGATACGACACTTGGCGATACCCGGTTGACTACCTGCGAGACGTCTACCTCGCCGTTTGAGACGACGCTATTGCCATCTTTTTGATTCGTCAGTGGTGATGATTTCTGCTGGGCTAGCCAGGCACCAAACGCTCCCGCCCCCAGTGAGCTCGCCACCACCACGATGACTACCCCACAGATCGCCAGGGCTCGACGGCCACCACGCGACTGTGGCGCCGGGCTATATGAATCAGTCGGTGGGTGCGCTGGTGGTTGTGGAGTCTCAGCGGGCGGCTCGGTCGCCAGTTGCTGAGACGAAGGTTGTTGGTCCATAGGAGACTCCTTTGGCTTGTTATGTTTATTTATATGGCAACGGAGTTAAACTGTAGCAACATCACGATCGTCAAGATACCGACAAGAAGCGCCGGAGCGATAACGTCTGAGGCAAGGACTGTATCATGCTTCTTCCACGAGCGATACACCCGCCCTGCCAAAAATGATAGAAGCAATATAATAATCGTCATTTGGGGGACACGCAAGGCAGGTATACCAAAAACCGGGTAGCTAAAGGTCCAATAATGCCCCAGCCACACAGCCTCGGCGCACACAACACCCCAAATCATACTCAGCAGGGTGATTTGCTCTTCGTCATAGGTCGACAAAAAGTGGCGCGCTACGCTGTAGCCAATGACCAATGCCAAGAGCACGACCAAGACCGGTGGCCACTCATACGACACCGAGAGCAGCGCAGTCACCCCCAAGATAATCGCAATCGCTGACTGAGTCATCATCTGCCAGCGCTTTGACATCGGTTTGAGAAATAACAGCCACACTACATAAAACACCGTCAAACCGATCTGCACCAGCTCAGTCACTTGTGGCCCATACATCAGGGCGACCACACTGAGGCCGACAATAATATCTACCATATTTGCTTGGATATTTGTCCACCAAAACCGTGGCCGCACTGCCAGAGCTCGCCATTTACTCAGCAGCACCAAGACAATCGCTACCGCCGGATATTTCATCCGCGCAATCGCAAACAAGACGACCGCCAAGGCCACATTGAGCGCATAATAGGTGACCTCGCTGACCGCTGTCTTTTGCCGTGCCGACTTCAAGAATTCCATAGCCATTGCTTTTTATTATACCAAACTATCGGCTGGTTGAACCAATTACCACCACGAAATCAGCCTTGGTAGTGATAGTAAATGGTGGTGGCCCCTGTTTGACGCTGCCATACAACTGCGACAGTTTACTGGCGGTGGCCGTCTTCTCTTGCTCAGAACCGAGCCGATACACCACTGAGCTACCTGTCTGGCGTGAGGCAGCATTGCCGACCTGGACGATCTGCATACCCTCATCTGCCAGATTATCAGCGACTGTCTGGGCGGCACCAGCCTTACCGCTGCCGTTCAAGACGATAACCTTTGCCTTTTCTTTAGAGACCGGTGTCGCATACAGCTCGCTCTTGATATACGCCTGGATCTTTGTGTAGTTATACAGGCCGGCTGCCGGCTCGACGATACTACCTGCTCCGGCGACACTGCCTGTCACCATCAGTGTGTTGTTCTCTTCAACGAAGCTGAGGCGGTGAATGCTACTCTCTTTCACCTCAGAGGCTAGCTTCATCACTGTGCGAATTTCGACTGAATCAAAGTTGGTCCGCAAATTATTGCCAAGTGCATCCATCAGCGAGGACACCTTGCCAAAGTCAGTCAGAGTGCCAGCTGAGGTCGCTTTGCTCTTCAATGCCGTCAATACAAGCTGCTGGTTTTTCTCGCGGTCAAAGTTAGATTGCTCCAGGCCGTAGGTCGGCGGCGCCAAACCGCGGGCACGCGAGAACCACATGGCTTTGTCGCCATCCATCTGGTTCGGCCCATTCTTGAAGTGAATATAATGGCCAGTCGGGCAACGCTCACGGCGCTGCTGTTGAGTCAGCTCTTTGGCTCGGCACATCCAGTCGACGCTGCCATCGAGCACTCCCCGTGGGTCACGGCTTTGGACATTGACGGTCACGCCGCCGACTGCGTTCACTGCATCGCGGATGACAGTGGTGTTCACATGCACCACGTACTGCAGATCCATACCAAAAATATTACCGATAAATTGCCGTATGCCGGTCATCCGACGCTTCTCTGCCTCTTCGCTCTTGCCCTCATCGACACAGGAGAAGTATTCATTAATCTTGCCGGCGTAGCCCGAGTTGCAGGAGCGGCCATACTTGACGTAAAGATCGCGCGGCACACTGAACATATACGCATCCTTTTTCTTTTGATCGACACTGAGCACCATGATCGAGTCGGTCAAAGTGCCGCCTGGATGATTTGGGTCGTCGTCAGTCGTGCCAAGGACTAGCACATTGCTGCGGCCATAACGGTCCATTTGCAGCTCCTTTTGTTGGAACAAGCCAAGGAGATTACCATTGCCAAATATTTTATGAGCGTTGGCTAGTGCTTTATAAATGAAAAAGCCGGCGACCAGCCCCACAATGAGGGCGATAATCAGCATAACCCGACGTTTGGTCAGGCGTTTTTTGCCAGCTCGCTTGCCTCGCCAGCGCGGCACGCGGCGCTCAGCTGCATCAATTTCGCGCAGTGAATCGCTGATATCGTTCATATCAGGCGTCAGCCCCACTGCCCGAGAAGTCGGCGAAGGTGATGCGACGCGGCGAGCCGACTGCGAGGGTACCGATGGCGATTGAAGCCTCGGTGCTTGCTGCCGTGATGCCGCGCGTCTCGCCGATGGCGCCGCCGATTGGCGACCGAGACGTGGCCGCGACGGGCTCCCCATCTGACGCAATGACGCATCCTGCGACTGCCTTGGAACAAAGCCATCCATTGATTGTTTACGCTGTGGTCTCACTATCAATCCATTATACCACGCTCAGCCCGAATGATGCTTTTGTTTTTTGCCTCGCGAGCATGTATAATGGACGAGATGGACGCTCGCTTTATCGACCGACACCCTCGCCTGCGAGACGGGTTCGGGCTGATTACATTTGTTGCCGGAGTTATTATCGGTACATTGCTGATTAATGCCTTTATCTTTCGCAGCTTTAACGTTGATGGGCCGAGCATGGAGCCGACTATGTATACCGGCGATCGGTTGATCGTCAATCGCCTCCCGGTCACTGTCGCCCAGCTACAAAATAAGCCATACGTCCCTCAGCGCGGCCAGATTATCGTGTTCAAAAACCCCAACTTTAACCCATCACTAGGTCGCGATGAATATATTGTCAAGCGAGTCGTCGCCTTCGCCGGCGAGCACGTCACTGTCAAAAACGGCCGCGTCACCGTCTACAGCAAAGAGCAGCCACACGGCTTCAACCCAGACACCAGCGTGAACCACAATGAACCAAGCCAGCCAACATCTGGCGATGTCGACACAGTGGTCAGCGATGGGACACTCTTCGTCATGGGCGACCATCGCCAGGGCGGGTACTCCTGTGACTCTCGCAACTGCATGGGCAATATCCCCCTGTTTGACGTGGTCGGGCCAGTCAGTGTACGGATCTTCCCCTTCACCAAAGTCCGAACATTTTAATTGTTCAACAACACTTAGTCAAGCAAGCGCTGGATACGGTCAAAATCATCGCCGTCTTTAAATGGAATAATTATTTGTCCAGCACCGCGCGTATTGGTACGAATCTTGATTGGCGCCTGAAACCGGCTAGTGAGCCGCTCGACCGCCTCGGTGTGTGGCTGTTCAGGGATAACGCGAGCAGCCGCAGCCGAATGTGTCTGCGCCTGCTTCCACAGCGATATCGCCTGCTCAATCCGCCGAACGCTCCACTCATGGCTAATCGCTTTGGTCATCAACTCTTCAGCGACTTCATGTGGCAAACCGACCAATGGCCGCGCCTGCCCCTCCGAGAGCTTGCCATCGTACAGTGCTTGCTGGACAACCTTTGGCAGCTTCAGCAGTCGTAGCGTATTGCTGACAGCACTGACAGATTTGCCGCCAACTCGTCGCCCGATCTGCTCGAGCGTCATATTGAACTGGTCACGTAGCTTAAGGTAGGCTGTCGCGGTCTCTAGGGCGTTGAGGTCGCGCCGCTGCAGATTCTCGATCAGCGACACCTCAAGCCGGTGCTGGCCGCTCAGGCTACGAACAATACAGGGAATATCGGCTAGACCCGCCAGTCGAGCCGCCCGCCAGCGCCGCTCCCCCGCCACGATGACATAGCGATCATCTGACTGTGGGGTCACCACGATCGGCTGCACCACGCCATGTGCTGCGACCGAAGCCGCCAGTTCACGCAGTGCTTCTTCATCAAAGAAGCGGCGCGGTTGGTCTTTGTCTGGCTCAACCTGATCGATTGGCAGCTGGCGTAGGCGCGAGACTTGGTCATCCTGCTTGGCGGTCGGATCAAACGTTTCGTCAAGCAAGTTGGTCGGTATTAGCGAGTCAAAGCTCCGCCCGAGGCCTTTTTTCTTCATCCGCTGATCCTTTCTTCGAGCTCTTTGGTCAAGGCCTTATATGCTCGCGACCCCTTAGAGAAGCGGTCGTACACGCCGACCGGTACACCATGGCTCGGGGCCTCAGCCAAGCGAACGTTACGAGGGATAGTTGTCCGGAACGTCTTATCTGGGAAGTGTTTCTTAATTTCATCATGCACCTGCGTCGACAGCGTCGTCCGTGGATTGACCATAGTCAGGAGCACACCAAGCAAGTCAAGTTTTGGATTAAGGCCTTTGCGGATCAGCTTCATCGTTTCGAGCAGCTGCCCGAGCCCCTCCAGCGCATAAAACTCCGCCTGGACCGGCAGTAATACATGCTGTGCCGCGATCAGCCCATTCACTGTCAGCAAACTCAAGCTCGGCGGGCTGTCGATCAAGACATAGTCGTAACCTTTGAGTTCTGCGAGAGCCTCGCGCAGGCGGACAAACCGCCCCTCAGCTTGTGCCAGCTCCACCTCGGTATTGGCGAGATGCGGCGTCGACGGTGCCAGAGAGAGGTTTTTGTACTCAGTTGATTGAATAGCCCGCTTCAACTTGGCTCGGCGCGTCATCACCTCGGCCATGGTGATCTCGAGCGACTGCTTGTCAATCCCAAGACCACTGGTCGCATTGCCCTGGGGATCAAGGTCGATCAGCAAAACTTTCTTGCCACTTTTGGCTAAAAAATAGGCCACGTTGACACTAGTTGTCGTTTTGCCAACACCACCTTTTTGATTGGTAACCGCAATAATATTTGTCATAAATCCCCTTCTGCTTACCTTATTGTACCACACAGCAGGCGGATAGCGAGGTGGTAATCAGCCAAAAACCACTCAGGCAAGATGACGAGCTAGTAGCTTTTGCTGGTGGCGGCGGATCAGCCAAAAGCCACCACCCCGCACCAGGCCAAACACGATAAACGCCAGCACATACATAATCAGCATAATCGGCATGAAGAGAGTGAGGCTCAGCTGTATGACCACAAACAAGGCCGCCCACGATAATGAGACGACTGCCGTATAGAGCAGTGCGGTATTCTTTGTCAGTTGATAGAATCCTATTGTCAGGGCCGCCGCGACCACCAGGCTGATACTCATCCATAGAAAAATCCATACATCGATTGCATGTCCTATCATCAAAAATATCGCAAAAATAGGTATCGCCATCACAGGATGGCCACCGATGATGAGCATCGCGCCAAGCGTCAAAAATAAGCCACCAGCAACAGCCCACGCCTGCTGCCAATCTCTGCGAGGTGAGCCGGGCTGCTCAGGCGTCCGCACGCTGACCCAGAGAACCGTCCACGAGACAATAGCACCAAGCAAACTCACCGCGCCGAACACTCGGCACAGTACCGCCACATGCTCCCAGGGAGTGACAACCGCGCTAATCGAGATAAGCCCTAGCAGCACCGGTGCCAGAGCGCCTAGCCACCAGGCTTTGGCACCGACTAGCGATACATTAGCCGAACGGGCACCCTGTGGTGACGGCGATTTCTGCGGCGCATGAATCGATTTATCGTCCATGTCGTCAGTCAATCCAGCCGATTATTTTGTAATTGGAGTTACTGCCATCCTCAGGTGCACGATCATCCTTCAACGCCGGCAATGGCTTGGCGATAATGCCAGATCTGATATACCAGCGCCACTCGTATTTGTTCGACGCAGATTGCCAGCGACCAGCATCAGAGATCCAGTAGCCGTCAGCCGACTTTGGCTGTTTATTGATTTTATACTGAGCAAACTCTTGTTGGCTAATCTTTCGCGAGGTATCATGCTTCACGTCGTAGCGGTACAGGCGACAGTCGTATGTCAGATAATTACGACATACCCGGTAGACAAAGTCGTGCTGGGGCCTGGCCAGCCAGCGCGACACGCTCATCAGCAAGAACGCTATCAACAGAATAGTCACTGGTATACCAAAGAGGATGATCAGGCGACCAGTCTGTCGAGACGATGGTGCCGGTGTTGTCGATGTGCGTTTTTTCGCCATAGCTAGGCCTTCCCTTCTTTCAGCCGATGCGTATACGAGCGCTGATACGCTATTTTAACGGCAACGGCAGTCACCAAAATAATCAGCGACGAGAGCGCCAGGCAGGCCCCAATACCGAAGTCCATACCGTAGCGAAAGGTCGCATGCACCAGTGTCAGCGCGACTACCCCTGCGCTTATATTGACTAAGTGCATCCGGCGGTGAGTCGAGCCATACCATAATAGCAGCGCCTGACTGGCCAGCAGTAGTCCATACCACCAGACTGGGTATTTGCTAACATTCAGGGAGAAGAAGAAAGCTACAAAAAAGCTATACAGCAACGCTGGCTCATCGAGCAGCTGTGGCACCACTCGCCCCGGCATCAGGTGATTCACCAGGCGCATCAGCCCAGCGACCAGTACACCAAACGAAGTCGCCACCAAGAAAAAGATATCAACGAAGAATGGCGGTACCTCACTCGTCGTCGCATAAGCAACTATCGGCGCCATCAGCACCAGCGTCATCGCCCCCGCCAGCAGGCCTGTCATGATATAGAGCAAGAAATTACTCCGTAGCAAACGGCTCACCAACCAGTGGATCAGCGCCGCAATCGCTGCAACACCACCTGCCACCAGCAAGAACATCGCCTGGGTGAGCACGAGGCTCCCGAGCCGTAGATTATTCAGGCTAACCGCCACCATCAGACCAAAACATCCGCCAATCACCAATAACGAACCAGTAAATGTCAGCGCTTGCTGCATCCCGTCAACCACACCGGTCGGCGCTGCCTCGGTATCAGCCTGCGCACGCCGCTGCATATAGACGACTGCCCAGAAAACCAGGCCAATCGCCATACCCACCCACGACGAAGTGGCAATAGCATCTTTGCTGATCATGATATCCGAGAAAAGTTGATAGATCAGCACATAAATCGCCCCGAATAGCAGCATACCTCCCAGGTGGAATAGCAAGTTGGTCGAGCGAAACAGGCTGATCCAATCAGGTGGTCCAACCGGCTGCTCAGCCGGTGAGTGCTGCTGAACAGTCGCCACCGCTTGAATATCCTGCTGCAATGCCGTCAATTGATCGGCCGAGAGCGTGCCCGACGAGAGCAAGTCGCGAACCTCTTGCAGCGTCTTTTTGGCAGGAGCCTTGCGTGACTTCTTGGCTGATGATGCAGCCTTAGCGGTTGATGTTTCTTTTTTTGGCATAACGAAGCTCCTTTACTTTGTCACTATTTATTTTATCATATTTGGCCAATAAAAAAACGCCACCCGATGCATTTTACGGGTGGCGGTACAGCCCGACTCCTCTCAACAGCTCCCCTGGCTTCGCGCCAGCCGAGGAGGCTTAGGCAATCGAGACAATCTCAAGCTTGGTATATTTCTGGCGGTGGCCAGTCTCTTTGTGAACCCGCTTTTTGCTCTTGTAGCGAATCACGCGAAGCTTATCACCCTTGACCTCTGGCTCAACCACCTTTGCCTTGACGACGACGCCTTTTACCGTTGGCGTCCCAACTTTTATGTTATCACCATCAATCACTAGAAGTGCGTCGAGGGCGAGTTCTTTTGTGCCTTCAGGGAGGAGATCCACCAAGAGGGACTCTTTTTCACTGACAACATATTGCGTGCCAGAGATCTTTACGACTGCTTTCATTTCGTTCCTTACTCGTTATATTAACCTAGTAGGCGATTATATCAGATACGACATTTTCTGGCAATAATCAGCCGGCATGGCCGCACACTACCTGATTCGCGTGGAGCCAGCCCGCTAACGTGCCACCATCCAAGTACTCACCGACTGCCGGCACCACCTTGACGATACCACCATCGCCAACATAGCGATTGATAGCATCTGGCAGCTCGTACTCGCCCCGCGGCGATGGCTCAAGCGTCCGGCACATGGCGATCACCTGTTTGGTCAGAATATATTTACTAATATTGATCAGGTTGCTCGGCGCAGCATCAGGCTGTGGCTTCTCGATAATTTGCTGGTAGTCACCTTGCTGATTCATCGCGATCACCCCATAGCGCGACACCTCGCTCGGGTCGACTGAGGCAGCCAATAGGCTACAGCTTCCCTCTGGCGTCGCCTTGATCAGACGAGCCACTTCACTCGAGCCGTCAGCATTATAAATAAAGTCGTCGCCCATCAACACCACTGCTGATTCACCGTCCTGCAGATAGTCTGCCGCAAGCGCCACCGGTACCGCAGTGCCGTATTTGCCGTAGCTTGGCTGAGTCACAAAATGAAGCGTCGCAGTAATCGGCGCCACCATATCGAGGAGGTCCATCTTGCCTTTGCGGCGAAGATAGTCGTTCAGCGTGATATTGCTCCGATAATAATTCTGCAGCTGCTCGCTCTGCTCACCAACGATAAATATTAGCTCGCTGATGCCGGCTTGCAAACAATCTTGCACAACATAATCAACCAGCGGCCGATTTCCGATTGGTAGCATACATTTCTCAATTGCTTTGGTGATAGGCAGACGGCGCGATCCCCAACCTGCCACAGGGATAATTGCTTTCGTAATCATGTCCCTATGGTACCAAGTTGGGCAGGCTCAGCAAAGTGTCTGTGCTTACAAAATAGAAAATCAGGCGATCTGCAGAGTAATCACCAGCTGGGCACCATCGATGGAGACAGTTGACTGGTGGCCCGATGCCTGACCCAGCGTCGCCAGCGTCTCAGCAGCGATCGTCTCGGCATGTTCGGCGATCGCCTGGTCAAGCTGCTGGTCAGTAGTCGCCAGCTGTAGAGTGATCCGATCATCCACCTGCAGCCCTGCTTGTTTGCGCGCACTCTGCACATGACGAATTACTTCGCGCATCAGGCCTTCGCGCCTCAGCTCAGGGGTCAGTTGTTTACTGAGCTCAATCCAGCGCTCCGGTGCCGCGGTCGCTTCAACCACACTGCCCGGCTCAGGCTCAGCCACCTGCTCGACCCAACGGATCTGCTTGACATTCAGCTCTTCGGCCATAATCTGCTCATAATATTGCGCCAGTCGCACCCCGGTGTATTTGGCAAATGGCAGCGGCTGGCGAATCTTGATCGAATTGTGCGCTTCGTCCTTCTTCATACGAAGACTAATGCCAACATTGATCAGCTCACGCGTCCGGGCCATGTCAGCTTGCACCTGCTGATCCACCGCGCCGGCTGGCAGCCAATCCTTGAGATGGATCGACTGGTCATCCCCTGTCAAATTATGATAGAGCTCTTCGGCCAAAAACGGCGTGAATGGCGCCAGCAAATAACTCAGACGCACCAAGACATAATGAAGCGTCTTGTAGGCGTCGTTTTTGTCGCCATCATCCTCAGACTTCCAAAAACGGCGGCGTGAGCGGCGGACATACCAGTTCGAGGCGTCGTCGAGGAATGGCAGTATCGGTTTGGTGGCATCTTGCAGATTGTAAGTATCAAGGCCTCGCTCCACCTCAGCCACTAGCTGATGCAGGCGCGACACAATCCAGGTATCCAGCGGGTTGGTCAGCTCACTCAGTGGATCTTTCAGTTCACCGTCAAACTCCCACCCGTCAACCTCGGCATACATCGTGAAGAAATCATACATATTCCACACCATGCTCAGCTTGCGCGCCACGTCCACGACATCCTTATCTGCGAGTGCAAAATTCTCGCCATTCGTCAGTGGGCTGGACAACATCAGAAAGCGGAAGCTATCAGCTGATGTTTTATCCATCAACTCCATCGGGTCGGTGTAATTTTTTAGCTTCTTGCTCATCTTCTTGCCGTCCGCCGCGTTGATAAACCCGGTGCAAATCAAATTCTTCCACGGTGATTTACCAAATAGCGCCACATTGACCGCCGTCAAACTATAGAACCAACCACGGGTTTGGTCGATCGCTTCGATGATGAAATCGGCCGGGAAGCTCGCCTCGAATTTCTCCTTGTTCTCAAACGGATAATGGAACTGAGCAAACGGCATCGAGCCAGACTCAAACCAGCAATCGAGCACCTTGCCAATATGCCGCATCTCCACGCCGTCGCACTCAAATGTCACATCCATCACCTGCGGCAGATGGTAGTCATCCAGCCTACGCCCCGTCAGCTCTTCAAACTCGGCAAAACTACCAATTACCTTGACAACTTCTGTGCCGTCATTCCTGACACCTTTCCACACTGGGATCGGCGTCGCCCAATAGCGATCACGGCTCAGATTCCAATCTGGTGCTTGCTCAATAATATTATGGAATCGGCCAGTTCGCAGATTATCTGGCGTCCAATGAGTCTGCTCGTTTGCCTCGAGCATTTCCTTTTTCTGGCTTTGGATATCCATGAACCAGCTCGGATGCGCGCGATACATTAGCTTGGTGCCACAGCGGTGACAGTGTGGATATTCATGGCGAATATACTCAATCTTCAGCGCCCGGCCTTCCTCCAGTAGGGTCTTGGCAATCTCTTTATTGACCTCCCAGATATTACGGCCAAGCCACCTGCCCTCGGTGTAATTACCGTCGCCGTCCACCAGCGACAGCAGCGGCACATCATGCATCCGGCATAATTCATAGTCGTCCTCACCATACGCCGGCGCGATGTGCACCAGGCCAGTACCATCATCGGTCGTCACAAAATCAGCATGCAGCACTTTATGCGCATTTGGCCCTCGGTTTTCAAACAGCGGCTCAAATCGCTTGCCCACCAATTCTGCGCCTTTTATCGTTTTGATGATCGAATATTCAAGCGGCTGATGTTTTTCATCAGTCATGACTCTTGCGACCGCATCGCGTGCGATATAGAACTTCTTATCACCATACTTCACCAATGAATAATCAACATCCTGGTTGATCGCCACCACCATATTCGCCGGCAGCGTCCACGGCGTCGTCGTCCAGGCGAGCAAATATTCATCTTCGTCTTCTAGCTTGAAATAGACAAACAGGCTAGGGTCGGTATCCATTTGGTAGCTGTTTTCCATCGCTACCTCACTCTTAGAAATCGGCGTGGCATCCTTCGTGCAGTAGATCAGAATTTTCTCGCCTTCGTAAATCTTACCTTCCTGATAGAGCTTCTTAAACGCCCACCAAACCGATTCCATGTAATTATTGTCCATGGTTTTATAAGCACCCTTGAACTCAACCCAGCGGCCGATTCGCTCAATCGTGTCTTCCCATTCGGTGCCGGTGCGCACCATAGCCGCACGGCATTCCTTGACATAATCCGACACGCTGATCTTCGTGCCAATCTCTTTTTTGTGAGAAATGCCAAGCGTTTTTTCGACGTACACTTCAGCCGGCAAACCATGGCAATCCCAGCCCCAGCGGCGCTCCACTCGCTGGCCTTTCATAGTGTGAAAGCGGCCCATGGTGTCTTTGACTGTACTGACTAATAGATGCCCATGATGCGGTGTCCCAGTCAAAAATGGCGGACCATCATAAAACACCCAAGCGTTATCAACCGGCCGCTGCTGGACTGACTTTTCAAAGGTTTGGTCATCCTGCCAGCGCTTTGCCCAGTCTCTTTCATATTCTGCCGCTCGGCGGCGAGTACCGTGTGTAAATTTCATTGGTTTCCTCCTTTTCGTATTATTGTAGCAAGTAGACTGATATCTATAAATACGTTGAATCATCGATATCGCCGGCTCGCTGCACTTGCACTTGCCTTAGGCTGATCGCTTCGACATCACTGAGTGGTGTGGGTCGGCTTGTATCGCGACGGTGCGTCATGTGCGAGTATCGAGTGTCACTCACATATCCTCCTGATAGCACATTATGTCGTAGTGCGGCTGCTGCATCATCAAGTGCCCGCACTCGATCCTTGTGTCTACTACTAGAGTCAAGTCCACCTTATCGCTTACTCGATCATGCTGCAGAACCTTGCTCATAACTTCTCTTCCATTCCTCTTCGTAGCCTTGCTCGCGCATTCCGAAACGGCGCCGTAGTATTCATATAAATTATCCGCCCAAAGGTATAACTGCACCCACTTGATTTCGTGTTATCCCAAACTATTTTGTATAGCTCATCATTAGTCATGCAACCCGCCAACGATGACACCTCCGTGACCGCTCCATCAAGTTTTACGAGTAGTTCATCGTATGGAGTGTCAGCATATTCACTACCAATCTCTTCGAGTAATTCTTGCTTATTGGTTGGTACTGACATCAGGTTCCTTTCAATATAAAATCACTTCCTTCGATTTCGAGAATCCGCGATAATGAGTCAGCGGACGGTACCATCTCGATTCCGAAAGAAGTGATTCCTTCAGCACTTTATTGGGCTGCTTTATCGTTGCATTCACGGCGGGTTCTACTCAGCAAGTTGCTTTTCTTCCCGCGGGCGGACACCGCCAACCCAAGCTGGCGATGTGTCGTAGGTGATAACTACTCAAACGCTCTTGCCTTGTATTATAGCCCAAAGCACTCACAACATCTAGTCGCAAAACAGCTGTCACTTTTACTACACCATAATCTACACAAGAGGTGCACCAAACTGTCTTGACCGTCTAGTCTATTTTATTGCCATATTGACAACATAATTATCTGCTGCCTTGTACTCACCCTGACGGCTGGTCGAGTTTTGTCGGGTTATGATATTTTTACAACGATTTTGCAAAGCCCTGGCTGGCTGATTTGTGTGGCTAGATTGTTGTACTTTTGTCAAAAATCTTCTCACAGTCATAATCTAATTTGTAGTAAAAATAACTAGCCTTTAGTTACCCGTTGTATGGTTGACATTTTACTGCCACATCGTCTATCAAGGCGTCTGCGAGCAAAAAGTTGCACTCTCTACATCGTTGTGTTTTTGACTATTATTTGTACTGAGCGTAGGCGCGCTCAAGTGCTTGCATCAAACGAGCTGGGTCGCTGTGGCGACGAGCCGGTTGGCACTGCAACGATGCCGCCAGCACTCGGCGGACCGGAGCCGGAAGTTGAGGAGCAATCGCTGCCGGACGACGACGATTACGATACGCTCGCCAACGTTGCGGTACCGACCGAAATGGCAGACACCCTGCGAGCACCAAATGGGCGACTATGGCGAACCGGTAGCTTGCCGTACGAGCAGTCAGTCTACTACCCAACAGTGAACTCTTCTGGTACCATCGTTTCGTACGTGCCGCGCCGGCTAGTGACGCGCCACAGACCATCAGTTTGCTGTATTTCTGCAGCCTCAAGATTAACTATCCGCGCACCCTGCAAGGTAGATATGAGATGCTGCAAATTAAGGTCTCTAGAGTACGCCAGCCCGCAAAAGTGTCTGCTCGAGCATGGCGTAACGCCGCAGTCTATCGAGAGACTGTGGCAAGGGTGGTGCCACTGCTCGCCAACCCGCCATGTAATCAAGGTGCAGCCATTGTTCCATCGACTCGCCAGCAATATATTCTAGTTCCAGCCGGTCGGGCCGTTGCCGCAATAGCTGCGGCACGAGGCCAGTCTGCGCCAGTCGCCGTAGGTTATTTTTCTCGCGCTGTAGCCGATCGATATCGCTGCGACTATTGGCAATTTTTTGTACCGCCCCCTGCATGATACTTGTCTTCATACTGGTGTATCGCCTCCTTATTTTTTGCACAAAAAATCACCTTCCTGCTATACAGAATTTTTCACATAATGCGTGCTAATTCTACCAGGAAGGTGACCGGATAAAAGCGCCTTGGGCTACTTCATCTCGATGTCGCCGAGGATACATTCACCTCGTACGTAGACGGTCTTTTTGGCTTTTTTGTTGGGCTGTGTTTTGTTTGTTGTGCCGCCCAAAATATTCATCGTGTGATCTTTGACAACCACCGAGTCAGGAAAAATTAATTTGATACCACCGCACAAAGTAAACACTTCGATGACTGCTTTGTCAGTAATATCTGCTTGTCTGAGATCGACATCAATGCCACCAAACACTGCCGAAAAAATACCACCTTTGTACGTATCCTTGATGCGTAATTCACTCCCAGAAAATAGCGCCAGGGTGTCTTGGTTTGATGCCTTACGTGGCCAGCGACTACTGCGTGCGCCCGCGCTCGTTATTACTGCGAGGCCGAGGGCGATCACGATAGTCGGCCACAAAACCCGCCAAACACTTACGTCGACAATGTGCAGTGCGCCAAGCCCACTCACTACACCAAAGGTCGCGAGAACGACGCCCCATAACCAGCTACGGCGACTAATCAATAGTACACCAGCGACTAATAAACCAACCGCCCAGACACCCCGCCAAAACTCATGCCAAGCTGAGAACTCGATGAAGTGAAGATTATGAAGAAAAAGGATCACGCCAAACGATACTGCGACCAGCCCGGCGTAAAGTCGAATGATTGAATTGCTTTTCATACCGCCAGTATAACACTGGCGTATGTGTTAGGTTAATAGCTTTGGAATAACGACTATCGCTAACCCTACCAAACATACCGCCATGAGCAGTGTATCAAAACCCTTGTCGATAAACCGCCGCCAACTTGGACCGCCCCACACCTGTGCCATTACATTATAGCGAGTCAGCCCATAGCCAACCAATATCATGCCAACATCCAGCGTCAAGCACCATGGGCATAGCACGCCAATCACATTCATACTCATATAGAACATCCAGCCAGCGAACAATAGACCAGCCACAGCACCGAGCTGCGCACCAATCATAAACCAACGTGGAAAGCGCACCCTGGCAAGGAGGGCGACCGTAATTGTCACGATAACCGGAAGCGTCACCAGGCCAATCAGGCTATTCGGAAAACCTAGCAGTGTAGCTGACCAATGGCGAGCGACCGAGGCACAACTGATCGCCGCATTGATATCGCAGCTGAGTTGCGCGTGATTATTCTTTGCCAACACAAATGACTCAATTGATAGCATGAACGACGCCACCAGGCCAATCCCCGCACCAAGTAGCGCGACCGCAGCGGCACGCTCGGCGAGGGTGTCCTTGGCCATGAATCGGCGCCAGCCACTCACCGATAGATCAGACATAATAGCTGACCTCATCGATCTGCGGCAGCGGCCGACCACGCCATAAATGCTGCACGTGGCCGTCTTGGCTGAGAGCGATGATCGTCGGGTATTCGACGATATCATACGTGCGGCAAAAAGCCTCGCCCTCAATCGTCTCTGGGTCTTTTTGCTCTAATAGTCTGCCGGTGCGCCGCCCAAACTCACGCAAATATTCGACAACCTCACGAGCATGATCGCTCGCTGGCTTGTAGATCACGACAACCCGCATCGATTACCCCTCCTTGATCGCTTTTCGTTTTTCTAGAATCTGCACGAAATCATCAAGCGTCTCGAACTTCTGAAACACGCTGGCAAACCGCACATAAGCGACCTCATTGCGATGCGCCAATTCGTCTAATACAAACTCACCGATCTGGCGCGACGACACTTCAGAATCGCCCAGGGCATATAGTGCATCTTCAACCGCACTGATAATTGCTTCGACTTCCTCATCTGACTTAAGAAATTTGCCGACCGATCGACTGACCGCGAGAGACAGCTTGGTCCGATCAAACAGCTCGCGTGTACCACTGCGCTTGATCACCGCCAGGTTTGGCTTCTCGATCCGCTCATATGTGGTAAAGCGGCGGCCATCTGGCGCCTCACGCCGACGCCGAATCGCCATACCGCCAGACACTTCACGCGATTCAACCACCCGACTATCGCCAATATTCTTCACGCCAGCTCCTTATGATTCCTTTTTCTTGCGTCGGCGCAAAAAGGACGGCATATCCTCATCCTCTTCTTCTGGCTGCGGATTATCCCAAATATTCGTCTCTTCATCAGATTCAAAGTGCTTAGCCGGCGCGTCATCTTCATCGAGCTCCATATCAATCTCCTCGACAACGTCATCCTCCACCTTGGTCGGCGGAGTAGCCGGGCGGGCCGGTATATCGAGGCTGACCTCTTGCTCGAATGTTTCGCTATCAAACCCGGTCGCGATCACCGTGATCACCAGCTCGTCCTCCATCTCAGGCTTCAGTGTTGCACCAAAGATGATATTCGCATCAGGGCTCACCGCGCTGGTGATCACCTCTGCCGCCTCTTGAATCTCCGCCATACTCATATCATAGCCGCCTGTCACGTTGAACAGCACACCTTTGGCGCCGTCGATCGACACCTCGATCAATGGACTCTCAATCGCCTGCTGTGCTGCCTGGATGGCTCGGCTGTCACCGCTCGCCCGGCCGATCCCCATCAGCGCCGAACCGGCATTGCTCATGATCGCCTTGACATCAGCGAAGTCGAGGTTGATCAGCCCGTGCTCAGTGATCAGCTCCGAGATCCCCTGCACACCTTGACGCAAGACGTCATCGGCGATTTTAAACGTCTCCAGCAGCGGCGTCCGCCGATCAATTGTCTGCAAAAGCCGATCATTCGGAATAGTGATCAAGGTATCAACTTGGCGGCCCAAATGAGTGATCGCCCAATCAGCATTGACTCGCCGCTTCTCACCCTCAAAACTAAATGGCCGAGTCGCGACACCAACCACCAAAATGCCCATATCATGAGCAATCTCAGCGATCACATGCCCCGCACCGGAGCCAGTGCCGCCACCTGCGCCGATCGTCACGAAGACCATATCAGCACCGCTCAGCGACGCCTGAATTTCATCTCGTGATTCATTGGCCGCCGCCTCGCCCACTTTGGGGTCAGCACCAGCACCAAGACCATTCGTCGTATTGTGGCCAAGGTGGATTTTAACATCAGCTTTTGAATTATGCAGCGCCTGAGCATCGGTGTTCATGGCGATGAACTCAACCCCCTGGAGGCCAGCATCCTTCATGCGGTTGACGGCTGAACCGCCCGCACCACCGACACCGACGACTTTTATACTGGCAAACGTTTGGACTTCACTTGGTTGTACCTGCGGCATTATTGTTCTCCCCTATTCTTTCCCTCACAGTATATCATTTTTCCTATAGCTACGCCACGCACCAATTACTTAAACTTGGCCAGCAGCTTCTGCAATAACCCACCCGCTTTCTTGGTGATCTCATTTGACTTCTTTAGCAGTGGCTCACCGCCCGGCATCTCATGGGCGCCCGAGCCATCGATCAGCATCAGCCCAACCGCCGCCGCGAACTCCGGCCGCTCCACGCCATCACTGGCACCGCCATAGCCTCGCGGTACACCTAACTTTGCAGCCAAGCGCAGGTGCGTTTTGGCAAATGGCACCAGGCCCTCAATACGAGCGCCGCCACCGACCAGCACCACGCCCGACGGTAAGTGGCCAATACCGCCGGCCTTCTCAAGCTCCTTGGCGATCAGTTCAAAAATTTCTTCGTAGCGAGCCTCGACAATTTCATCAATATCAGTCTGCTCAAAGAGGTACGTCTGCTTTTCGTATTTGGTCTCGACCTCGCCTGGAGTTGTCTGGCCAAACCGAGCATGCGTCAGCTTGACCTGCTCGGCCACCTCTGGGTCAGTCTTCAACCCGATTGCCAAATCATTGGTCACGTTTTGAGCACCCATCGGGATCACGGCGACATGCTGCAAATCACCTTCTTCAAACACCGCCACGCCGGTCGTCGCACCACCGATATCGATCACTGCCACACCATTCTCTAACTGCGACTCCGTCAGCACTGCCCGAGCACTGGCCAGCACCGAGGGCACCACCGATGTCATTGTCACCTTGGCCATCTCGGCAGACTTACGCAAATGCGCCACATAGGGCTTGAGCGCCGACACCACATTGGCCCGCAGCTCCATCCGCGCCCCTGTCATACCAACTGGGTCTTTAATATCCTGGCCATCCAGTCGATACGAATATGGCACAATTTCAAGAATTTCTCGATTGGCAGGCACCTTTCCAGTAGTGGCCATTTCTTCTAGGCGCGCCACATCATCTTCTGTCACCTCGGTATCATTGGTGCCAACCGCAATCATACCGTTCGCCTTTGTACTCAAAATATGAGTGCCGTTAATGCTGACGGTCGCATCGTTCACCTGGTGGCCGCTCATCCGCTCCACTAGCTCGAGTACTTTATCAATCGCTGCTGCCGGCCCCGTCAGATGGCTCACCATACCCTTGCGCATGCCGCTGTTTGGCACTTCACCGACACCAATTATTTTTGTCACACCAGTTTCTGCGTCAATATGACCGATCACGCACCGCACCATTTTGGTGCCGACATCAATCCCTACCGCATATCGAGAATGTTCTTGCATATGCTTTAAGTATATAAGAAGATACCCCAGTTTGGCAAGTCGCCCTACATTATAGATACGCTATGTCTATAATCTTGTCAGTATCTCTGCCCCTGTTTCAGTGATCAAAACAGTGTGTTCGAAGTGCGCCCCTAGCGAGCCATCTTTCATGACAATCGTCCAGCCATCTGCATCGGTCATAATCTTCTCACCGCCGAGTGCAGCCATCGGCTCAATAGCGATCGTATCACCAGCGTGCAGCATCACCCCGCTACCGCGGCGGCCAAAGTTCGGGATCTCCGGACTCATATGCATCTCGAGCCCGACACCATGACCCACCAGCTCACGGATGATACCGAGCTTGGCTTTCTTCAACACTGCCTCCACGGCAGCCGAAATATCGCCAACGCGAGTGCCATCACCAGAAATCACATCGATCCCGGCATACAGGCTCTGCTCTGTGGCGTGGAGTAAATGCTTCTTGGCGCCCCGCGGCTGCTCATCAACCACCATAGTAAATGCACTATCGGTCTTCATCCCGCGGTAGCCGATCACCAAATCAAAGCTCACCACATCGCCTGGCTCAAAGACGTACTCAGTCGGTGGTGAATGAACCAGCTGTTCATTAGTCGATATACAAATCACCCCTGGAAATTTCACCTCATCCGTCAAGTAGGTCGCCTCTGCACCAAAATCAGCAATTCGCTTCGCCACGATATCATTGGCATCCAGTTCACTCATACCAGCGGTGACTTTTTGGCGCAGCTCCTGATAAATCGTCGCCAGCATCCGCCCACACTCACGCATATCGGTGAGCTGCTGCGGCGTTTTTTGGCCAGTAATCAAAGTTGACATGCCTCGATCACCTCATCATAAATTCGATCATGCACCTCACCGGCAGTACCGACGCCGTCTAAGTGAACAATCCGCACGCCAGCCTCAGCAAATATCCCCAGCACCGGGTACATCTTACGCCGATAAATCGTCATCCGCCGCGCAATCGTCTCGGGGGTATCCTCCATCCGCGCCCGCTTCTTTAGCCGCCGCATAATCTCTGACTCTGGCACTTCCAGCGAGATAACCGTATCGATCTTCTCGCCCATCCGCGCCATATAGGTATCAAGCCAAGCCGCCTGCTCCTTGGTGCGAGGGAACCCATCAACGATAATATTGCCATAGTGCTTTTCGCGCGCATCTTGGACTGCCTGTTCAAACACCTGGTAGGTCAATTCATCGCTCACCAGCTCGCCAGACTTAAGAATTTTTATCACTTCTGGGTCTTTACTTTGACGCAGCATCTCACCGGTCGACAACCACTTCCAACCCTGCCTCACCGCTAACATTTGCCCCTGCATGCTTTTCCCAGCCCCTGTCGGACCAAACAATAAAATCATTTCTCCCTCGCTCAATCTATTATTTCGCTATTGTGTCCTTGACGAGCTGCGCGACCAGCGCACCATCAGCCGCACTACCGACCTTGGCCTTGACTACACCAATCACCCGGCCGACCTGTGGCCCGCTCACCTCGCCCATCTCAGCAATCACCTGATCAATCACCTCTTGCAGCGCCGCTGAGCTGAGCTGCTCTGGCAAAAACTGCTGCAACACCGCCGCTTCTTGCTCCTCTGGCTCAGCCAACTCAGGCCGGTTGTTGGCCCGATAGACAGCCGCACTTTCCCGGCGCTTCTTGACCTCTCGAGCGATTACCCGCTCAATCGCTGCATCGTCAAGGCCAGCCTCTCGCCGACCGGTCGCTACCTCCTCATTCAGAATAGCTGCCTTGAGATTACGGAGCACCTCACCCCGAAAACGATCGCCGCCTAATAAGGCGGCTTTCATTTCTTGAGAGATGCGCTGAGCCAGCGCTGACATTATCGCCCCCCTAGGCGGGCATCGGCTGCTTTCTCAGCACGGCGCTCACGGCGGATGATCGCCTTTTTGCGGCGCTCCACCTTCGACATTGGCTTGCTAAAGCGCATCACTGCCTTGGCGTCAGACAACACACCACTCTGCGACACTTTGCGAGTGAAGCGACGGATAATGTTCTCGTTTGACTCTCTCTGATCTGTACGTGTAACTTGAACCATATCGATTCCCATTATATCAGATGAGGTCATATTTGCAATCACTCAGCCGGCGCTTTTGGTCGAGCCTGGCTGAGCGACGTTTGTCTGAAAAGCCGGCGTCCTTTTCACCGCTGTATCTACCGGTATAACGCTGACGTTGCCTCATGATATAGACCCTTAAATACATCACCTGCCCAGCACTGCTGCTGCAGTCGCCTAGGGTTCTTCTTTTGGCATTATCTTATTAGCCTCTTTGATAACTTTGTTTATTGCTCCCAGAGCCGTGCGGGCTGGCTTGTTTCTGTCGGGGTCGTCATCTACAGTCTTCTTATTTATCGATGTCTCACTCATCCGCTCACCGTCTCCATGGGGAATTATCTCAACACTAGTAGGCTTCGTCGGAAAGATCACCCCTCCCTGCTGGATAGCATACTCCACCACGAGGTTACCTTGACTATCAAATTCTTGCACTGCCACCTCGGTGACGGTATCTTTGGTCATCTTGTAGTCGGTTATTGTTCGCTTACCGTCGTTCCTAAGATCTTGCATACTCGATACATTTGTCAATTTCAGCTTACAGTACCCACCGCCTTGGTTATGAATATACATGCTCACCTCCTTGGTTGAGACACTATAGGCCTTGCCATCTTCCGCAGTAATGGCCGGCGGGAATGCCCCTGGCCGTTCTTCGTAGAGGGCGGTCGGCGCGTCAGGGCTTTGTGATTCCTTTATCGCTTGTTCGAAGAGCTTTACCGCGTCTTTTGTAATTTTATCTGCAGCCTGTTTGACTTTCTCCGCCTCTGGGCCCATCTCCTTACTCTGCTGATCTTCCCAAGAAAGCCCTGTTTCACTAGGGTGTGATGCTGAGCGGCCGATCTTCTCTCCTCGCTCAAGTCCCCATTGGTGGCCTGCGGCTACGCCAACAGCTGCACTCGCAGTCAGAGCGGCAGCCGCCGAAAATTTTCGCAACCATGATGATGATTCAGGCTGTTCAGTCTCAGGGACTAACTCAGTCTCTTTACGCACATTCTCAGTCACAGTATTCACTCCTCTCTTATGAATTCTTTATCGTGCTTGTGTCGGATATCATTATTTTCTTAATTATCTACTATCCAATTCATACTATAGGCTACTCTTCTAATTTGTCAAATTACTCATTTACGCCAGGCTCGGGGAAGCCCTTTCCTATAGCAGCAACAGCGTTATTCATCTCTTTCATCATGTCATTCGCATTCCTTTTGGCTTCTGGGTGTGCTGCAAAGTTTGGCCCGTTGATGCGTATGCGTGACGATATGACACCTTTTCGAGCATCGATCTTCATGAGCTGGTACACGCTGTTCTGATTTTCCTTGCTGATGACATACTTATCACTCGCAGCACGGTCAACACCCTTTTCAATAGTCACAATCATCACATTACTACAATCTGCGTTGATACCTGCCTCACTATAGCTGCCATGGGTACCGGCTTCTGTGGCGCCCGAAGCCTTCGGCTCTGAACCTCCAGGAGGCGCGGTCACTACATATTTGACCGTGATCGTGACTCCTTGCAATTCACCGCCGTGGATAGTCGTACTGGCCTGCTTGGTCGTCCGTGTGCTCCCGTCATCCATCTTTTTAGCCCGTAGCTGTTTGCTATTAAACAGATCTTTTGGCAGATTCTTCGACTGCGCCACAGCCTGCGCTGAGCGGCGAACGGCTTGACTTGCCTCCTCAAAAATCCCTCCAGCAGCAAAGTGTTCTGACCAGGCGCCGTCTTTATCGGTGCTGTTTTCTATGAAATCCTGTCGCATATCCTCAACTGCCTCTGCGACAGGCTCACTCTGCGAGGCTCTTGCATGGACTGTGTCAAGTGGACCTCGCACTTGCTCTATCCCTAAAGACAGCGTCGTAGCAAGTGCGGCACTCGTGAGCACTCGAGCCACTTCGTCGCCTATCTTGCAGCGCTTCAGTCTCTCGCGCAACCGAGATCGGTTAGGTCCAATAGACCGGTCAGCCAATGTGGCGGCACCTCCGTTACGTACTGGCGTTGGTAGGCTATGTTCGCTCATCATCAGGCTCTCCCTGTCAATTTAATGATACTACTTTTATTATGAATCAAATATAGTAACCTGTCAAACGGCCGCCTCCCAGCCCCAATTTTGACAAGGCTTTCAGGCTACCGGCAGGGTCGCCAGCCAAAACATCTGCTTAGCGAGACACTATAGTGTCGACCGTCGTCACGCCCTTACTCGCCTGCTTGGTAAGGCGCCCGATGTCATCCGCCCTCCACACCATCGACATCGTATTGACCGGCACTTTATATTTCCGCCCAGGAGTTTCGGGGACACCTCTTTGCTCCAGCGAATAAAGGGTCGAGTCAGATCGGCGAACGACCACTCCCTTATTATTGTTAGAATAATCCTTTATAGTAATGTCTACTACATTCTTACCCTCTGGATCTACTTCATCATTTTTGTTCAAGCAGTTGTCTCTGTTTTGCAGCGACGTCTTGCAGGCTGCATACGTCACCGTCATCTCGACCTTGCCGGTCGTTATGGTTTCGCTATTTAGTTTGGTATACATTTTTGTCCCATCGGCATTTTTCTCTACCACAAGGTCATCCCCTGGCGTTACTTGATGAAGAAATGGTGCACCGGGCGTTTCTGACATAGCTTTGGCTCGCCTTGTCACATCTGCTGCTTGAGCCGCCAAGCCATCGATCTGCCTCTCAACCTCCCTGGCCTCTGGGCTTCTTTGCCTATCCTTATCAATCGCCTCATCGATAGCGCCCTGGACGAAATCGCCCACTTGTACCGAAACTGCTGCCTCGGCCTCAGGAGACTCATCCTTCTCTTGATCTAGATCCAGACCAAGGTTTATAGCCGCAGCAACCGCCACCGCAGCAATACTAAGATTACCGAGCGCTCGAGTGAGGAACTCCTTTCTCTGCTTACGCTTTCTCTCCATCTGTCCTAGCCCAGAGTCTGAGCGGCGCTCTGCAAAATTCCTGCGCTTTTTTATCATCAATTATTCTCCTTTATTCCTTTTTTGTACCCACGCCGGTATGAGCTGATTTCGGCAGCTGCGATGAACTACTGCCCACAACGGTTTGCCGCTCATCGCGTCGGGGAGGTTGAAAATATACAAGATTGTAGATTTGACTCATGTTGTCTTCCATCTGCCACAGCCACTCGCCCAGCTCAGCTTTATATGCATAAACAGTGGCTTTATTGACCCAGAGGTCAAGCTTCTCCTGTATCTTCTTCTGTGGCGCATCGAGCATCTCAATCTGCAGTTTGCACTCTTTTTTTGCGTCCTCGGTAAGCCCAAGCGAGGTATCGATAGTGTAAGAGAATCCATTGAACGCTTTCGTTGGCTTACGAGCTCCTCCCCCTGGCAGCTGGGTTATTACATAGACACTGTATACCGTGCTTTTCTCTAACTTACCGGTTTCGACCACATTGCCTTTGCCGTCCTTCCTTGCCGAAGCATAGGTGACAGAAAGCTTCTTCACTTGACCGTCTGGCCCGGCCGGTAGAGTGACAGTAGCCTCCATAAGAGTCTCATAGTCATCATCAATAAGGACCTCTCTCTTCACCGTATCAGGGCGAGAAGCCTCTGCCTGTGCCACGATATCAATAGCCTGGTCGACCATCCCGTCAAGCTGCTGTGCGACCACCTCAGAGTTTCGAGACTGCTCGGTGTCAGAATCAAGAACATTATTTTTATAAAACGTTTTGGCGGCTTCTACTGCCTTACTTACGTCATTGTCATTCACCCCAGGGATTATGCTACCTTTCTGAGGCGCCTTAGTATACGATACACCACCGGCAGGGAAGTCTGGTGTGTCAACGTCAAGAGCGCCTTTCGCGCAACCAGAGGTAAGCGCCGCTGCTGTCAAAGCAAGAGCCGCAGTAACCTTCTTGAGCTTTCTTCCTTTAAACGACAGACTCTCATTTCTGCCCTGCTCATCTCTTCTGTAGCTAGCATATTCGCTCATTGTCTTGCCTTTCCGCCTGTAAGACTGGGGTTGTTTATGTAGCCAGATTATACGCGAAAGTGTGCGGTTTGTCAATCAGCGAGCTGCAGATGCTGTAGTCTCCCTTCGACCGCCCGAGCGCCCCGCCATTGGTTGATCGTCGGCTGAAACCACGCTGTCACGAGGTCTCCTGGCTGGCGGAAGAAATCGGCCGGAGCCTGAAAGGCGAGCATCGGCAGTACTGCACCGTTGGCGTCTTGGAGAAGCAGCTTGACGTGCTGGCCATCTGCTCCTAGCCGCCGTACGCTGATGACCGTAGCTGTAGTAATTTTTAGTACAGGCTCGGGGTTGCCATTGCCAAAGGGTTCCAAGCGAGCAATATCGCTGACCAATTGCTCATCTACCTCTGTAAAGTCAGCAATTTCGACATCAGCCTGCGGCAACAAATATTGTAATTGTTGTTTTAAATGCAACGATTTATAAAACTGATTCACGCAGCGGCGAAAGTCAGCGATCCGCTCAGTCAGCAACGTCACTCCGGCGGCAGCAGCGTGACCGCCACCTTTGATGATGATGCCGGCCGCAGCAGCCGCTCGCACCGCATCAGCGGCACTGAAGTCACCAAAGCTGCGAGCCGAGCCAGTCGACTCCTGGCCGCGCTCGCCGATGATAAACACCGGTTTTTTGTAAGCCTCGACCAATTTTGAGGCAACGATACCGATGACGCCATGATTCCAGCCCTGACGACTGACCACCAGCACGTCATCGTGGCTCATCTCATCAGCCTGAGCACAGGCCTCAGCAAAGATGTTGTCTTGAATACGACGGCGTGTTTGGTTGAGGGTGTCGAGCTTTTGACTGGCAGCCAGGGCAGTTGTCGCGTCAGTTGCCACCAGCATATCGAGGGCGTGCTGGGCAGTCTCTAACCGACCAGCCGCATTCATTCGTGGCCCTAGGCCAAAGCCAAGCTGCCTGGCATTGAGCTGATCTGGCTCAATCCCCGCGACAGCCATCAGCGCCTTCAGGCCCGGTCGTTGTTGTTTTTTCAACACTTCTAGGCCCCAGTAGACATTGGCCCGATTTTCATCCTCAAGCTGGACAATATCGCAGACAGTGCCGAGCGCCACCAAATCAAGAAGCCATTTTTCGTAGCCATCTGGCAGACCGTCCAACTCCGTCTGCAGCGCTTGCACGAGCTTGAATGCGACGCCGGCACCGCAGAGATCTCTAAAAGGATAGTGATGACCAGAAAACTTAGGGTTCACCGCGGCGATGCTCGGTGGCGGTGTTGCCGCCACGTTGTGGTGGTCGGTCACGATGGTATCGATACCAAGGTGCGAGGCATAGGCGATCTCTTCATGGCACAGGCTGCCGCAATCCACCGTGACGATCAGCTGAGCGCCCATCGCAGCCACTTTGTCTACCGCGCCGATCGTCATGCCATACCCCTCGACAAAACGATTCGGAATAAACGCCTCTACCGCCCGAAAGCCAAACCGAGTAAACGCATCAAGCAGCAGCGCGGTGGCGCTGAGACCGTCAATATCATAATCGCCATAGATGACAATCTTCTCGCCAGCAGCCCGGGCACGCCGCAACCGCTGGGTCGCCTTGGCCATATCTGGCAGCAGAAAGGGGTCGTGCTTGGTGGCGGTATAATCTGGCTGCAAAAAAGCCTGGCGAGCCGATGGCTCAGTCAGGCCACGAGATTGCAAAATTCGCTCAAACAGGCTCATCCTTCGGCGTCGAGATTGCGCTTCAACCGAGCCGAATGTTGCTGCGACTTAATGACGATACTTTGCAGCTCCTTGAAGATTGGAAATTGCTTATTCGTCGAATAGGTCCGTGAGTTACCCTGCTTTTCGCTGATCAAGAAACCGACCTTCTCGAGGCGTTTGAGCTCGCGTTGGATGTTGCCCGGATCTTCTTTGATAAGCTTGGCGAGCCCGCGGACATGAGTGTGAAAATCAGGATACTTCGCATAGACAACGACTATTTTCCGCCGCACCCGAGATGTGATAAATATGTCTAGCATATACTCCCTTTATATTCCCTTTACTGCCATTCAGTGTAACACAATTTTACAACAAGCGGCAAGACCAATTATTACTATTTTTTCACTTATGCTTATAAGTCGATCGCAGACCGGGTATAATGAAGACCGTGTGGTATTACCTTGTGTCACCGGTCAAGATCGTTCGGGCAAATGAGTCAGCTTTTACCTATGCCTCTGAGACAGAGCTCGCGATTGGTAGCCTTGTCGCGGTCGAGGTCGGCCGGCAGACAATGGCCGGCGTGGTAATGATGCCAGTCGAGCAGCCGACATTTGCCGTCAAGCCTATCCAACGAACCCTCAGCCCGGCGCCACTGCCACTGCCGCTGGTCCAGACTGCCCAATGGATGAGTCAATATTATGCAACACACTTAGCAACGGTGTGGCAGACAGTTCTGCCACGGGGGCTGTTGAAACAGCGCCGTACACGACCAACCCCTCAGCCAACCGCCAAAGTTCGCGCCCGCACAGCCTATCAACTCACGGCTGACCAAGCGGCAGCCCTCGATACTATCACCACTATGTCACCCGGCACAGCCCTGCTTCACGGCGTCACTGGTTCTGGCAAAACCCTGGTATACATCGAAGCAGCTCGGCGCGTGCAAGCCGACGGCTTATCAGTGATCGTGCTGGTGCCCGAGATCGCCCTCACCACCCAGCTGATTGACCAGTTTTCTGCGTACTTTCGTACTGTGGTGGTAGCCCACTCGCGCCAAACAGAGGCCGAGCGCCACCAGGCGTGGCGCCGAGTCATTCAAGCAGATGGGCCGGTTGTCGTCATCGGCCCTCGCTCAGCATTATTTATGCCAGTCCAACAGCTTGGGCTAATCGTGATTGACGAGTGCCACGAGCCAAGCTTCAAGCAAGAGCAATCGCCCCGCTACTCTGCCCTGCGTGTCGCCACTATTTTGGCCCAGCAGTATCAGGCAAAGGTTGTCTTGGGCAGTGCCACACCAAGTGTCAGCGATTACTTTTTTGCACAAAAAACCAATCGACCGATTATCACCATGGCCCACCCAGCACGCGCCCAGACCGTCAAACCATCGATCAGCCTGGTCGACATGACAAAGCGCCAACAGTTCTGCCAGCATCATTTTTTGTCAGACCCCCTTCTCCAGGCGATCAAAGCCACCCTGAATGCCGGCAGGCAAGTATTACTATTTCATAATCGGCGAGGTACCGCCACTATCACGCTATGCCGACAGTGCGGCTGGAGCGCGGGCTGCCCGCGCTGCTTTGTGCCCTTGACACTCCATGCCGACCATCACCAATTGATCTGCCATATCTGCGGGTTCACGAGCCACGTACCGACCAGCTGCCCCGAATGCCACCAGGCTGACGTACTGCATAAAGGGCTGGGGACGAAACGGATCGAAACCGCCATCCGCCAGCTCTTTCCGCATAAAACTATTGCGCGATTTGATGCCGATACCCCGTCTTCAGAGACGGCCGACCGCCGCTATGCTGAACTGTATAATGGTTCAATCGACATCATCATCGGCACGCAGGTTATCGCAAAGGGATTTGATTTGCCACAGCTACGCACCGTGGGGATTGTCCAAGCCGACACAGGCCTTGATCTCCCCGATTTCGCCGCCGCCGAGCGAACCTTTCAGCTCCTAGCTCAGGCGGTTGGTCGGGTTGGCCGCTCTCACCACCCTACCCAGGTGATTGTCCAAAGCTACCAACCACATCACCCCGCTATCCGCGATGGTATCAGCCAGCGCTACCAAGATTTTTTTCAGCGGACAATCGCCCAGCGCCAGGCCACCAACTTTCCGCCGTTCGTCCACCTCCTGCAGCTGACCTGCGTCTACAAAACTGAGCGCTCAGCCATTAGCCAAGCCCAAAAGCTAGCTGCCACCCTCCGCAGCCAGGCGGCAGACGGTGTCGAAATTCTCGGCCCAACCCCGGCGTTTTACGAGCGAGTCCGCGACACCTACCGTTGGCAATTACTCGTCAAGAGTCCACAGCGCCACCAGTTGATCGCCCTGCTGCAACATCTACCGCCGACACACTGGCAGTTCGAGCTCGACCCGGCCAGCTTACTCTAAGTATCATTATGCTATAATAAGCCAAGATGACAAAAGACGATATTATCACGCTGCCAAACCCCCACCTCCGGCAGAAATCAGCACGTATTCACGTCGTGACCGACGACGTCCGGCACACGGCCGACGACATGATCGCCGCAGCGCTCGACTGGGAGGATTCCCGGCCACATGAGATCAGCGCCGCACTGGCAGCCATCCAGATAGATAAACTTGAGCGTATTGTGATTGTCCGTAGTGATTTTGACAACAAATCAGCACGCGATTTCACCGTACTGATCAACCCCCAGATTGTCAAATACGAAGGGTCGATTACCGAAGATTACGAGGGGTGTTTGAGTGTCCGGCACATTTACGGCAAAGTGCCGCGCTATAGCAAAATCCGCCTGAAAGCACTCGACCTCGATGGTCATGAGATCCGCCTGAAAGCAGAGGGGTTTTTGGCGCGGGTCATCCAGCACGAGGTCGACCATACTAACGGTATCGTTTTTATCGACCACATTCGCGACAAAACCGACGCCTTTTACCGGCTCGATCAGAAAGGCGAGCTGCAACCACTTGATTATGAAAAAGAAATTGCCACCAATCATCTTCTTTGGGACTAGTTCGTACAGCCTGACTAGCCTGCAAGCACTGGTCGAGCATGGGTTCGACGTCGTCGCGGTCGTCACCAAACCCGACAGCCGATCTGGCCGTGGCCACAAGCTGGCCCAGCCACCAGTCAAGCAATTCGCGGTGCAGCGAGGGATCCCGGTCTGGCAGCCGACGAAGCTTCGCGATATTGCTGCCGATATCACGGCGCTGCAGCCGGTGGCCGGTGTGCTAGTCTCGTATGGCAAAATTATTCCACAGGCGATTCTTGATTTATTCACCCCCGGTATCATCAACCTTCACCCGTCGCTTCTGCCGCAGTGGCGGGGGCCTTCACCGATCGAGTCGGCAATCGCTCACCAAAACGACATCACCGGTGTCACGCTGATGCAACTCAGTGCACAGATGGACGCCGGCCCTATATACTGCCATGAAAGTTATCGCTTGCTTGGCCACGAGACAAAGCCAGCCCTATACGAGCACTTATTCGCCATCGGGAGTCAGCTTCTGGTCCGTACACTGCCAGCCATTCTGAGCGGCGAGCTGCGGCCACTCGCCCAAAAAGAAGACCTGGCCTCCTACTGCCAGCCATTATCAAAAAAACAGTCACGAATAGACCCAACCACGCTGAGCGCGGCGGCGGCGGAGGCTCATGTCCGAGCCTACGTAGGGTTCCCGCGTAGCCGCCTGACAATCGCCGGCCGCGACCTCATCATCACTGCGGCTCACCCAGCCGACCACCCAGAGCACCCACTGGCGGTCCAATGCCGAGATGGTGCCTACCTGGTCGTCGATCAGCTCATCACCCCAGCCGGCAAGACCGTCTCGGCTGCCGACTACCTCAGAGGCTATCCGCTCACATAGACAAACAGCAGGCGCCATAGGCGAAGCAACTCAGCACCTGCCTCACTATGATTTCTCACTGTTGTCAGAGTTACATTATGAATCACCAAGGATCGCCTGGCGGTTCGCAGCAATCTCTTGCTTCAGCTCGTCCATCACCCGCGCCACGACTTCACGGTAGTCTGGCCGGTTGACCTCCAGCCACTTGGTTGCTGCGTACTCATCCTTGAGGCGAGGGTCATCAGCCGATACACCGGTCGCTTTGACTAGCTGCTGAAACATGACATCATCGCGGTAATTCGGAGCGTACTTTGTCAAAAACTCATCAACCGCCCCTGGGGTTTTATCGATAATATTAGTAAATTCATTGACCTGAGCGTCGCTCAGGCCCTGGCTCAACTGGCCACCAACCCGTAGCTCTAGCTCTTTGTAAATATGCTCCAAGAATGGTCGTTTTTGCTCGTCTGGCAGATTATCCAGGCCCAGTTCTTTTAGGAAGTTATCGTCTAGTTGGAACATGTCGTCTCCTTCTCACCTGCTAGTTTCTATCCCTATAGTATACCAGCAATCAGCCCAAATTACTACCGGCCGCCCGCTGACGCTGCCTCGGCCGGCGAGGCAGACGATAGCCGATGCATCAGCTCAGTCATATAATCATCAAAGATCGCCAGATAAAGCTTGTCGGTGCCGGGGATATGCTGCTGAAGCCAATCATGAGCAGCTGATGGATCATCCGGCGATAGCTGCGCAAAGGCTGCCGCCTGCTCAGTAGTCATCAGATCCTCAACCGCCGCCGCAAACCGTGTCTCGACTGTCTGCACCACATCAGCCACGACCGACTGTTGCACTTCGGCTGGCGCGTCAGTCAGCGCGAGGCGCCGGAGTAGTTCCTCAGTAGTCATGCCATTTGTTGTCATAACTACCACAGACTGCGCTCAGTCATCCATTGCTTAATTTCCTCAGAGACACCCGGGCTCCACTCGGCGTTACCCGGCGCACCGATCATCAGATTGCCACCCTTAGTGTAGGTCGGCAACCCTTGAAGTATCTGATCACCAAATTGACCACGCAGGTGGCTGTAGAGCTCGTAGGATTGCTGTGGCGTCAGACTCTTGCCATTTGCCTGGGCAAATTCTTGTAGCTCATGGGTCAAACCATGACCAGGCTCAACCGAGAAATGCTGGCCAAGCAAAGCTTCTTGGCTAGTCGAATCAGGTACTTCTGGCGAATCCGCTGGCGCAGCTGGGTGGATCGCAGCGGTCGTACTCTCTCCACTACCGCCAGAGAGGTTCATCAATCCACGAGATACCATCATGACCGCCAGCGCACCGATCACCGGTCCGGCAACCCGCAACTGATTTTTCCTAATTTCTTGCTTGGTCTGATCGTTTAGGGCGTCCACCAGGTCGGTGGTGGTGAGATTATCCTTTGCCTCAGCGCTGTCAATAAACGAGTCCGCCGCCTGCTCAGCTGCCCGATCAGCCGGGCTGTAGACACTGTGGTTTTCTTGATCGATTATTTCGGTGTTGGCGTTGAGCCGATTCGCCCGCATCCGAATGCCGGCTGCCCCGCTAGCAGCCACCGCTACTCCAAGTGGTACCGCCACCGTAGCCGCGGCTGCTCCAAGTGCGGCCGCCGTCAGATAACCAGCTCGCCGCAGCCATTTACGCATTGGCTGCTTCTTATCAGCCTTTTGAATCTCGACAACTGCCCGAGTATCCTCGCCGTGCTGCATAATGATAAACTGCCGCTTCCGCTGCTCAGACATGTCGCTTTCTTCCAGCAATTTATCCATCGCCTCCGCATATTGCTGGCCACGCTGCTCAACCTCATCAGACCGCCGGCTGGTCAAGTCCATCAGCCGGTGGCCAAACTGACCACGCAGCAACCAGTTAGCCGAGGCGCTCTCGCGGGTGCCCCAGTGATGCCCCTTCTGTGCCCGCGCCAGCGCGTCAAGATATGCCTGCCGAGCCGTCTCGAAAGCCTCTCGGAGAGCCTCGGGAGCAGAATCATTCTCTGATGTATTGACAATAATCGTATCAGTCTCGGCGGTCGGTGCAGATTCCTCCGGAGATTCACCTGGAGCAGCCGCCTCGGGTGCTTCAACGGATGTCGCAGATGGTCTGTTGGGCAGGTCTCCTGTTTCTCCTGTCATTCCTGTCAGTCGCTCAGCCGCTGCCTTCATAACCGGATGAGGCGTTTTGCTGGACTCTACAGGCAACTTTTCCTCGTACCGTTTTGGTGCCCAGCCAGTTATCTGCTCGAGCAGTCTCATCCGGCGAGCAATCTTAGTCAGAGCCTTTGTTTCTTCTATAATGTCCTCGCGCTCTTCCTCTTCCTTCCTGTTGTAGAGTTCTCTCAGCTCAAACAGATCAAGCACCTCGTCTTTCGCCTCAATCTCATTCGACTCTTTCAGCTGACGAAGCGCCCTGATAAATGTCGTATTGTCGATAGCTAATAGCTCGTCAACCGTCTCAACACTCCTGATCTTGTCTGCGGGCGAAGGCTCCTGTACGCTGCTAAGTTCCTTGCCCGGCTGCTCCTGCAATCGAGACGCTACCTCATCCACCCCCTCGCTGCGTAGCGGATGATCTGGCTCATTACTCGGGACTCCCGCGCCTGGATTTTCGTCTGGTGATGGATCGGGTACAGCATGCAAATGCCTACGCCGAGAGGTTTGTCGCCCATAAACATCCTCATGAGTACTAGGGGTGCCAACCCCTTCCCTATTATTACCTCTATTAGTAGGCAGCGTTTCGACGCTCATATGTGGTGAACCCTTCTTTAGATTATATCGAATATACCTCTGTATCCTACCACAAAGGCTGTCAAAAGTCAATTAAGCTATAGTGTTTTCTTAACCAGTTCGCGCGTGAATAGCTCCAGCTTATCGCCGACCTCAAGCGTCAACTTCTTGGCCGTCTTCATGCTGATGCCACACAGCTCACCGGCGAAGACTTCTTTCGCTTCCTGCTGTTGGCGCTGCACACTAGTCACTTCGACCTCGGCGATCTGCTGGTCGCCCCGCTTGACACGAGCGAGGACGCCCTTTGTCACTTTGCCATGCAGTACCTCGCCGCCAGCAATCACCTCTTCTCGCATCGTCCGGAAGACCCCCTTGACCGCCAGCGCCCCGACTTCTGTCTCGACAACCTCTGGAGCTAGTAATAATTCCATCGATGCTTTGGCATCGTCGAGTAGCTCATAAATCACCCGGAAACAGCGAACTTCAACCTTTTCACGCGCCGCCAACCGCTTGACTGCCGGTGGTATGTCAACATTGAAGCCATAAATCACTGTATGCTCACCGACCGCCATGTGGACGTCATTCTCTGAAATATTGCCGACACCGCTGCCAACGACCCGCAAATCAACCTGGCCGTTGGTTTTGATCAGTTTGAGACTGTCAATCACCGAGGTCAACGAGCCTTGCACATCGGCCTTGACAACCACATTAAATTCCTGAGCATCGTGCTTCTGGTTCATCATCTTTAGGATGTCAGCGCTGGTCACGTTGGTGGTGGCGGCAAGTTTCTCCTGCTCAAGCTTGGTGTGTGAGGCCTTGTGGCGAGCTTCTTTTTCGTTTTTGGCTATCTCGAACGCCTCGCCAAACTGCGGCAACTCTTTGAACCCAGTCACGTTGACAGGCATACTTGGCCCGGCCGATTTGACCGCCTGGCCCCGGAAATCTTGTAGCGTCCGCACTCGACCATAGGAAGTACCCGCCACGAGATAGTGACCAGGTTTTAATTGGCCGTGCTCCACCAATAGCCCGACCACCGCACCGCGGCCGGTCTCCATATGTGCTTCGATCACCAAACCTTCGGCTGGCACGTCTTCGTCTGCGCGCAAATCTTCCATATCTGCGACAAGCAACACCATGTCGAGCAGCTTATCTAGATTCTGGCCCGTCTTGGCACTGACCTCGACCATCACCGTGTCACCACCCCACTCTTCTGGGTTCAAACCGTGCTCACTGGCAAGCTGTGTCTTGACCAGTTGCGGGTTGGCAGTATCTTTATCAATCTTGTTGATCGCAACAACGATCTTCGCATGCGCCGAGCGTGCAAATCGAATAGCCTCAATCGTCTGCGGCTTCACGCCGTCATCGGCCGCCACCACGATGATCACGACATCGGTCAAGGTGGCTCCGTGCTGACGCAGCGCCGCAAAGGCCTCATGCCCCGGCGTATCCAGCAGAGTGATCATCCGCCCGCGCCGCTCAGCTTGGTAGGCACTAATATGCTGAGTGATGCCGCCAGCTTCTGACTCCACCGTCTTTTTATCAAGAATCGCATCGAGCAAGCTGGTCTTACCGTGGTCGACATGACCCATCACCGCCACAATAGGCGGCCGGACCACTGCATGATCTGATAGCTGGTGAACATGGCGAAGGCTCTCCGCAGACGCCTGTTTGCGCTTCAGCTGAGCATCCAACTTTAACTCTTCGACAATAATTTGCGCTGTCTCAAAGTCAAGGCGCTGATTAATCGTCGCCGCGATGCCGTTCTTAAATAATTCACCGATCAACGTGGTCACCGGGAGACCGAGAGTTTCAGCCAATTCGCCAACAGTCACCGAATCCGCAATAGTGACGATTTTTTCTGCCATAGTTAGCTCCTCTCACCTCTGGTGTGCACCACGCCTCAGGGGTTTTGTGTATTATTTTTTCTTTGTGCCAAGCGATAGAGAAATCTTGCGATTGTCTTTGTCAATATCCAGCACGACAAACTCTTTGCGCTGATTGAGGGTAAAGACCTTCTCTGGGTCAGTGCCGTCGCCGCCAAGCTCTGAGACATGCACGAGCGCCTCAACCGCTGGGCTGAGCTGGACAAAGGCGCCAAATGGTGTGATCCGGGTGACGGTACCCTCGACGATATCGCCTGAGCTAAATTGCTCGACCTCATCAAGCCATGGGTCTTTGGTGAGCTGCTTCATACTGAGCGACAGACGATCTTTATCGATAGCGATAATCTTCGCCTCAACCGTCTCGCCAACCTTGACATAATCGGCCGGATTATTGACCCGCTCCCAGCTGATTTCAGAAATGTGAATCAACCCTTCGATCCCTTCAACATTGACAAAGACACCAAAATCAACCACGCCAGTCACCACACCCTTGACGGTATCGCCAACCGACAGCTTCTCGAACCGCTCAGCCAGGCCTTCTTTGATCGCCTCTTTTTCAGAAAAGATAAGCTTCTTTTTCTTACTCTTGCGATCAGCATCCAGAATGCGCACCTTGAGCTCTTTGTCTACCAGACCGTTCAGCCGCTGCATAATTTCTTCTTTGTCGTTTGAGGCAACTCGCGGATAATGCTCGGCCGACAGCTGCGACACCGGCAAGAACCCATGAATCCCCTCATACTCGACCAGCAGACCACCCCGATTTGCCTTATGCGGTTTGACAGTAATGATATCACCATTTTTCAACCGCTCCATGATCTCATCCCAGCCACGATCCTTGACCGCCTGGCGTACACTGAGGAGTGAATAGCCGTCCTCGAGTTCTGTATTGATCACACTGGCCGACACTTCATCGCCGACCGCACAGCCCTCTAGGTAAGAAACTTCTTTGCGCGGCACCAACCCAACACCGAGTGGACCAAGGTCAACCAGTATCTCATGCTTCTTGATCGACAGGATTGTGCCATGCACGATCTCGTCAGTCGAAATTTGCTTAATATCGTCGCCTGCTTGCGCCAGCAGGTCATCCATTGTGATTGCGGCAGTTGCCATAAGTCTTGATAGACTCCTTCCTTACGTTTGCTATTTCGCGAAGACAACATAAAGTATATCTTCACAGACTGGCACAATCATACCACAGAATAGCAAGGCAAGTCAAAATAGCTTCATCCGCTGCCGCGAACGTAGATACGCGATCAGTACCGCCATCACACTCCCAACCGCCAGGGTGGCGGCGACTGCATCAAGTGGCCCAGTTTGTGGCAAAAGCTGCTGCGATTGGATCGTCCCAATCTTTGGGCCAGTGGTCGGTGCTGGCTGCTGAGTCGGTGTGGATGAACCGGCTGACTGGTTGTCATGCGTCGCAGCCGGAGTCTGTGTCGCCTTCTGGCCAGTCGTGGTCGATGAGGAAGACTCAGACTGAGTCGATTGTTTCTGCGGCGTCTCGGCCGGCTTGGTTGGTGAGGTGTTCGTGGGCTCTTTCTGCTTCTGGCCCAAGACGCCTTTGTGGATTGTCTGGCCATTCTTATCTTTCTGGGCCGAAGTCGGCGCGACAGACTGGTGAGCCATATACTGCCGTGTCAAGTAGAGTGACACCAGCGATACTACGACCAAAATCGCACCAATCACCGCAAACACACCGACCACGCCGCCCTGCTTTTGCTGCTTCTTAGGATATTCCATACGTTACTTCTCCATAACGATTACACTTTGCCATATTATAGCATAATATAGCCACATTGGTAAAGCGTGGTATACTATTAAGCGGTTATGATTATCGCAGTAGACACTGGCGCCACAAAAACCATCGTTGGCCGCTTCAATGCCGACGGCGAGCTGCTTGATTTTCGCAAATTCCCGACTCCACAAGACATCAGTGACTACTGCCAACAAACTGTATCGCATATCAAAAATCTGGCAGGCGATCAATCAATCGCCACGATAACCCTCGCGATCCCCGGTGTTGTGCGAGATGGCACAGTAGTGTGGTCGGCCAATCTCGGCTGGCGCGACTTGCCGATCCAGGCGACCTTCCAGCAGCTGTTCCCCGAGGCAATGATCTTCGTCGACAACGACGCCAACCTGGCGGGTATCGCCAGTATGCGGCGCCTGGCCACCGTGCCGCGATGTGGACTCTATGTCACCATCGGCACCGGCATCGGTACTGCCGTGGTGCTTGATGGGCAAATCCACCCCGCTCTCCGCGAGTGCGAGGGTGGCCACATGATCGTCTCCTATCAAGGGCATGAAGATTCTTGGGAGCAACTGGCAGCCGGCCCGGCACTGACCGAACGCTTTGGCATGATCTCCGACGACACTGCCGCCGAGGCGTGGCCAGAGATCGCCGAGCGGATCAGCATCGGCCTCAGCGCCTTAGTCGCTTTTATCCAGCCCGACGTGGTGGTGCTCGGAGGCGGTATTGGCAAATTTACTGATCGATTTAGTAGTCTACTCAGTGGTCTACTCGCTGAGCGGCTCCCTGCTCACACTACACTGCCACACATTATCAGCGCGCCTCATCCCGAATTAACCGTTATTTATGGCTGCTATGACCGCGCAATTGCTCGCTGATCAGCTTGGTCGGGATTTTCCTGCCTTTCGCTACCAAGAAGCACCTACCTTCTCGTGGTCACCCACCACGCACACCATCACCTATCAAGCAGAGGCTGACGCTGGCCACTTGCTCCACGAGCTCGCCCACGCCATCTTGGAGCACCACACTTATCAACGAGACATTACGCTGATCGATATGGAGCGCCAAGCCTGGGAGTATGCTGCCGCCACCCTCGCCCCACGCTACGGCATATCGCTGACGATGGATGACGACATTGTCCAGGATGCGCTGGATAGCTACCGGCATTGGCTACATGCCCGCAGTACTTGCCCTGACTGTAGCGCGGTCGGCATCGAAATACGTAAGCAGCACTACCGCTGCCTTCACTGCAATAGCGAATGGCGTGTCAACGACGCCCGCAATTGCCAGCTCCGTCGCCGTCGCAAAAAATAACCCCTCCGGCAAAGAGGGGTTATTTTTCTTCTTCGGCATTGTTACTATATGCCGCACAATTAGAGAGCTATGCTGCGAGCGCGTAGTCGTCGTTAGCCGGTGGCGTCGTTGGGTTATCTGGGGTTGTCGGCTCGTCCTTCTTGCGCCGGCGAGAAATACGGCCACCCTTTGCCCCAGCGACTCGCGCCAAATCTGGGTTTGCGGCAAAGCCACCAGTCCGGCCATTCCGCCCACCTTTGGCACCGATCTTCGCATAGAACGACGGATCTTTTGCTAAGTTCTTGGCAGCTGCCTTGAGTCCGCCTGCTTTTGTTCCTGCCATAGTTTTCCTCCTGTATTTAAAAGTTTTCCACATATATTTTTATGGAAAACATCACTTTATATATCACACATGATATGTGTTATGGATTCATATTATCATACTGCTCATACTTTGTCAATATTTACATAAGTAGTTTTATGTTGTGAATAAAATATTGCATTTAAAGCATAACTACTCTATACTAGAGAGTGTCATGAAAATGACGCCAGGAACTTTCGTGTAGCACTTCTGTAAAGTTCCACCACCAAAAAACCACCCTCATGCGAGATGGGTGGTTTTTGCTAAGTAGGCGACGTAGATGCAAATCTGGCAAACAAGCGCCGTATCAAAAAAAGACCGGGCGTCACACGCCAGAGCTGAATATATTGTAGCGAAGGCGAGCTGGCACAACTGCACAATACCCGACGACTTCAGCCGCCGGCTCATTCAATGGCAACGTAGTACTTGCCAACCGCCTGGCTTCTCAATAAATCTAATGCACCGCCAGCAGCTGCGCGGCTGGCCCGGCACCAGCCGTCATCGCTACGAACTGGGCGCGCGTCCAATAGAGCGAGCCCACAATTGGATCATGCACATAAAATCCGAGCGGGTCATCCGGCTCACCATGCACCCCAATGACTAACCGCACATGCATCGGGATTGGACCGCTCACCACTCGACCAGTTGGTGTACGCCAACTATCAATCTTGGCACCGATCCGCCAAACTCCCCAGGCAATCACCGGGTTGCCCTGGTGGATCTGCTGCGCCACAAAATTGGCATTAGCCCCATACGCCACCGATGCTCCACGGCCATATTGGCCCGCTGCCCGTGCGACCGGCCCGGCGTACACACCCCAGCCCGTACCAGCTGCTTGGTCGCCATTGACATCGCCAACGAACTGACTGGTTGGGTCATCCCAGGTATTCGCACCTTTGTCGCGCGGGTGCGGGTGATAGCCAAAACGCTGTAGAATATTCCAATCGCTATCATGCACCCCGCGGTAGGCGAGCGCCATCCGCAACGAGGCAGCTTCACAACTCTGAGCGTATGCCTGGCGGTATAGTGGCACTGGCAGTTTTATCGTCCGCGAATGGGTCGTAAATATGGTAGCAATTCGCTCGATACTCGGCAAACCAAAGACCGGCTGCACCCCTGGCTCGAGCCACACCTGCACCTGCCGCTGAAAGCCCATGTTAACGAGCCGCGCAATCATCGTGTTACCTTGCCACGAAATACTTTGCACCGTACCAGACGATACTCTCAAATGAGCCTCGGCACTTTTGTGGTCAATTGCTTGGTCAAAACGAAATTGGACATCCTGCGCAGCTTGGTCGACTGTCTTTCGCCACGGCGAAACTCCCGCACTCCGCACGTGACCATTTGTGGCAAACGTCTTCTTGAGATCATCCAGCAAAATACCGCCACGAGCTGTCCGCAAACCTTTTGGGATCGTGTAGGCATACGTCTTGCCTGGCTCGAGCTTGTCGGGCTGAAATACATACTCGTGGTCGCTTCTCCAGGAACCGCGCCCAGCCGTAGCCACCGCAATATCGGGCCGGTTCTTCGCCTCAATTGCCTCCTGGAATGTCAACTTCAGCTCGTCAGACGGCGTCACCGCCTGCTCCTTGATCGGCGAGGCCACCGCAGGAGCCGGTGCAGTCTTGATGGTGAAACGCTTCAGCTCCTCCTTTTGAGCCTTATCGTAGAGCGTCAAAGTATATGCTGTATCCGCCGCCAATAGGCCATCATACTGCCACGAAAATGTCTGATCATCAGACGAATGTCGCCGCAATGCCAGCGCTGGCTCAGCCTTCAAAACTAAATCGCGCAGCTTACCTGCCCGTGAACCCAACCGAATTGTCAGGGGCGCATCCATCGCGAGCAGCGCCTTGTTGTCCAACGAACTCGCCACAACTCGTGGTGCTTTCTGCGTCTTGAAAGAAACATCAGGAATTGCTGCACCGCCAAATAATACTCGCTTCACAGTCGGAAATGTAACTGTATACGTAGTATGAGCTGCAAAAGGACGACTCGGTCTAAACTCTAGCTCAGCGATACCAAACAGCCGCCGTTTCTCCTGCCATGTACCTGCGATCGCCGGGGTAATTTTGGGAGACACCCCACCAAGCTGCCGATCAAAAGCAAGCCGAACTGGCTGATCAACCACCTGTAAAGCTTCACTCGACAGCCATTTGGCACTAACACGGCCACGTGTGGTGATAAGAAAAAGAGTTGTAATAGAAACAACAATTATCGCAGCCAGCCCACCGCCAATAATCAGCCACGACGTCGGCCGCCTTAGCCATGCGACCACAGCCGCCGCTGTCTTCTGGCAGCCCTCACCCGTGTGATAAGTACCCCGCTTCGATGGATTGTCTGTCTTCACGTTGTTTCATTATATCACGTTTATGCTTATAATAAGCGTGTAATCTAGTTTATCACACAAAAAAAGACTTCCTACTCGGAAGTCTTTTTTATAATTCGGCACCGTGCTAGTTTCCCACTTTCGCAGTATAATCGCCGCTGAGGAGCTTAACTTCTGTGTTCGGAATGAGAACAGGTGTTTCCTCCTCGCCATGGGCACCGAAGGAGGGGGTTTAAAGCGCTTGGTTCCACATATAATCCGTGGTGGGCCAAACCCCTTCCTTCGATGTCCTTGTTCGGCTAGCTCGTGCCTATAATCGAAAGATCGACGTTGGTGCGAACACCAATTACTAGTCAAGTCTACCTTATCCACGCTATCAATGCAAGCATTAACCTCGTAGACAAGGACATAAAAAGGCAATGGGACTATTAGTATGCTTCGGCTCCATACATTACTGCACTTCCACCTTGCACCTATCAAACAGATAGTCTATCTGTGTCCTCATAGGGAAATCTAATCTTGAGGTCAGTTTCGCGCTTAATATGCTTTCAGCGCTTATCTGGTCCGCACATAGCTACCGGACAATGCAGCAGGTGGCCACAATCCGTACACCAGCGGTGCGTTCACCCCGGTCCTCTCGTACTAGGGGCAAATCCTCGCAAATTTCCTGACGTCCATACCGGATATAAACCGAACTGTCTCACGACGTTCTGAACCCAGCTCGCGTACCACTT
>ERZ773070.22-NODE-22-length-118774-cov-17.807638_pt1 | contig 118774 bp, 99 predicted proteins | sample MGYA00580618_ERZ773070 | MGnify/ENA primary metagenome ERZ773070 (study PRJEB29015, sample SAMEA2738023) | human oral metagenome | biome: human oral; feature: human-associated habitat; material: dental | place: China | collected 2019 ...
GTGACCAAATATTCACTCATCCAACGGTGAGTGAGGCATTGAACGATTTATTTGCATAAAGGAGGAGTATGAATCACACAATTTTCGACGACATCGTATCAGGCAAAATGAAATCATGGAAGGTTTGGGAGGACGAGAAATTTTTAGCATTTTTAACGCCGTTTCCCAACACGCCAGGCTTTACGGTGGTGATTCCCAAAGAAAATCCGGGCGATTACGTATTTTCCTTGGATGATGAGCTATATTCTGAGATGATGCTGGCGGTGAAAAAGGTTGCCAATATCTTAGAAAAAGCTTTCGATACGCCGCGAGTAGCGTTGATTTTTGAAGGTACGGGCGTGGCGCATGTTCATGCTAAATTGATACCGCTGCACGGTGATTTAGCTAGTCAGACCAATGTATGGAGCAAAGAGACTGAGTTTAGCGAAGTATATCGTGGGTGGTTAACTACCGCAGAAGGTCCAAAAATGGGCGACGCCCAACTGGATGAAATTCAGAAAAAAATAATTAATATACAGGGCAATATTTAGTGTAAATTGAAAAGGCTGATTACCTAAAAAGATAATCAGCCTGTAAATCCGACTATTTACTGTTCTAGCACAAGAGACAATTCAGAAAGCTGTGAAGGTTGCTCTTCCTCTGTTTCTGTGTCTTCAATTGTGTTAGATTCAGCTAACGCCGAAACTTTTTCGCCAGTATAAGCTTTATAATACATATCATAAAGCTTTTCCTTGTGCGGAATTACTAGCGGGTCGCCTGGGTTGATAATGCCGTGCTCAAGTCCCATAGACTTTGGCAACTCGACATACTGATATTCTGCTCCTGATGAGTCTGCCATTTTCTTTGAAACACTGGCAGCTTCATTGTGATCGATTCCTTTGTCCCCCTCACTGAGGATGACACTGATGGATTCGACACCAGGAGCGTACATATCAGGCTTGTAAGAATCCACAAGCAACAGATATTTACCAAGGGCACGAAGTGATAGGTTGCCATTAATTAAAATATCTGGGAGGAGATTCCATCCATATACCTTTTTCACTAAGGTATTTTGGAATTTATCATAGGTTGCATAGAAGGGCTCAAGCAAGAGAAGTTTTTTAACAGTACCCTTGCCGTATTGAGCAATCCATGTTGCAACACTACTACCTCCAGAAGATCCAGCAACACCTGCTTCTTCACCTAATCCACTAAGGATTGAAGTAGTCTGCTCGGCAAAACTTGCAAGTTCTGCCAGCGTTACCTCTCCGTGCCGATTATTGTCAGTAAGACCATGTTTCGGCATTCGGGGAATGAAAACGTTATATCCTTCGTCGTAAAATTTGTCAGCCAACTCAGCAAAGTGAGCTGGACAACCACTTACTCCGTGGATAAGAACTACTGCCTTGTCTGTTTTCTTGCCGTGATCCTTCATAATCGAGTGACACTCAGGACGAATGTCGTTCGTTGAATTCTCGGCGGCAAGAATATCATTAACCCTGGCAATTGCATCGTCGTAACTCAATTTTTCAATTCCTGACGGCGATTTTAGTTGGTCTTGTGCTGCAGCAATTTCTGGATGCAACGTCGGACCTAGGATAAGGCTAATCGTAGTGATTAGCGGCGTGAACAATGGACTTGCATATCCTAAGATTTCACTTAGGAGTACGATGACTTGACTCACAAAGACTATTCTATAATAATAATTTATTTTTTACAATCCTATAGTTTAAGCAAGGTGGCGATTTCCAGTCGTGAACCAAGCTACGGACTGAGCGATATTTCAACTGAGACTATCAACTTTGAGGGCTTGCTAAACATTACAGACAGTAAGACTATTGAAGCTGAATTGGTTAATAAAATATGAATACTAAACTAGGAGTAGATAAATGAGTAATCGAGAAGTGACAATTGAACTGAATGATGGACGTAGTGCCGTTATCCGCGGTTTTATTCGCAATCGCGACAGAAGTATGTATCGACGGCTAATGCTCGAGGGTCAAACTATGTCTACCAAGGAAATGGAAGCCAGCGATGGCGAGGTAGATGTCGATTTGAGCAGAGTTATGGGAGCGAGTGATAAGTTAATTGAGAAGTTATTGCTGGAATAAGTACGACCGCGCTCTGCGTAATGGCTCTGGCGAAGTGCCGCAGATGATCCAAATTGCACTTATCTGTAAGGAGTATGGCTGGACGTACGATGAATATATGGATCAACCAGAGGAATTTACCGCAGCTATTCTAGTACGACGCCAAGTTGAGGCGGCAGTCGAAAAGGAGCAAATCGACAAGGCGGGGCAGCAGTAAGCTGCCTCTGCTTTTATCTGTGCTTGTCGCAGGCGATGCCGTCGCCGTCTCTATCAAGGTGTGATGCGTACCCAGGTTCACCTCGACGCATATGACTATAGCCAGCGGCGCGCGCTTCTTTGCAGTTGCTAAAGTTCAGCTCCGATGGAGCGGGTTGCGGTGAGGGCGCAGTCTGGCGAGGTGTAGTTACTGGTTGTGATTGTGAATGCGCCTGCTGTTGTTGGCGAATACTAGCAGCAGCGGCTTCCTCTTGCTTTTTCTTCTCCTCGGCGGCTTTCTTCGCCTGTTCGGCTCGCTCTTTTTCTTCCTGCTTGGCTTTTTCTAGTTTGGCGATACGTTCAGAGAATGGAGCACGCTTGTCTTCTGGTAGTTGATTAATGTCTGATTTGGCACGAGAGATGTTTTCGTCGGTGGGTTGCTCTTCAGCCTTTTTGACTACTTCCTCGGTATACTTGAGAGATTTTTCGAGCTCTTGCTTGTCGTAGTCGGCTTTTGTTTGGCGGTGAAGCTTAATCGTTTTATCGCTGTGGCGTTTGCCGTCGACAACAGATATAGTAATATCGCTGTCTCCCTCTTTAATATTTTTAACTTCGTATTTGATATTGCCAGCTGCGTCTTTGCGGTCGTGGATATCGGTTTTGTCGCCTGATATTTTTACCTCGGCAAATGAGCTAACACCCGATATTTTGGCGGATATCTCACGCTTGTCGGTGTGGTAATCGAGCTTGATATTGTCCTCTATATCAGAGATAACGATTGAAACATTGTCTTTTTCGAGGCGAGACTGCTCCATCACATTGCTAATGTGAGTAATGATGAGAATAGCTATGATGATGCCGCCAAAAATAGCCCAGCCTCGCTTTTCGTTTTTGGTAAGCGGTCTATTCTTACTTTCTTGGTAGATTTGTTTGAAGCTTTTGGCAGATGGTTTGGTCTTGTCGGTTTTGTTGGATTCAGCGGATTTTTTGCGGCGGAGGGACAGGCTCATTTGGAGGACTCCGAATTTAATTTGCCAGCGACAAACTGGCGTATTTTCTTATAATGAGGTTCTAGTGTGGTGATAATGCCATATTGAACATTGCTTTCTTCAATTGGTTTAACCAAAGTGATTTGCCCGTCCTTCAAGTACAATATTGTACGGAAAACAACAGTTTTGTCTTCCTTTTTTGAATTAAAATCAAAGCCCTCTACCTCTGACCAATCAAAGCGCCGTATGACATCTTTTTTAACACCCTTATCGAACAAAAAGGTAACACTATCGTGATCAAATAATAATTCAGCTGACAAAACGCTGTCTTTGATAGGATTGTATGTCCCGTTATATTCGCCGCTGGCACATAGCGGCAGTTTCTCTTTCTTCTTAAATAGATTAAACATGGTGGCAGTTTGTTTTTCCTTTCCTTATGGAGGGATTATACCACGATGTGGTATAATATGGGTAATATATGCGGACTTTGAGCCGCATTTTTTTGTTGTTTTTCGTCCGCTAGGAAAAAGAAGGCGGAAGATGAATAACAGCACACTCACTCTGACAATTCGAGCAAACGTATCAGCCTTGCAGGCTGCCTTGAAGACTGCTCAGGCGAGCGTTAAAAATTTTAGCAGCAATGTAGGTAAGAAACTAGTCGGCAACGCTGCTAATTTGAAGGACGCTTTTAGTCAAGCGGGCGGATTCATTGAATCGACGCTGAAGCGCGTCGCTGCGGTGGCGGTGGGTGGTAGCTTTGGATTAATGTCGTTCGTAAAAAGCGCATCTGAATTGCAGTCACTGCGATCGTCATTTGAATCGCTAACTGGAACAGTAGAGGCGACAAATGTCGTCATGAAGACGCTGTACCAGTATGGAAAAGAGACGGCGTTCGACAATAAATCCATCCAGGCAACCGCCAAAATGTTCCTAGCAAACGGCGTAGCAGTGCAGGATTTAATGGGTTGGATGAGAAATTTGGGCGACTTGGCGGGTGCAACTGGTGCGGATTTGCAAGGACTGGCACTGCCAATCACGCAGGCAATCGGTAATGGCAAGCTGATGACGCAAGATTGGTATCAGATCATCAACCAAGGTGCTGGTGGATTCAAAAAATATATCATTGCAGCGATGGGTGCGGGGCACTCCGTTAAAACCTTTGGCGATGATTTATCGAAGGGCAAAGTTACAGCTGATGTGTTGCGTAAGGCACTCCAGATGGCGAGTGCTGAGGGCGGCATGGCTTTTCAGGGTGCTATCAAACAGTCCCGCACGTTCAACGGCCGCATGAGCAACCTGCTGGAAACAATTACCAATGTGGGTATGAAAATTGTCGGCGTGGATGCAGCGACCGGGCAAGTCAAAGCCGGTGGCGTGTTCGACAAAATCAGCAAAGCTGTAGAGGATGCGACAAATTGGCTGGAAGAGAATAAGGATAAGATCCAGAAGGTTGCGGATATAGTTATAAACAATTTCGTACCAGCAGTAACCGCTGCTGGCGTTGCCCTAGTGGCTATGAAAGTGGGGTCGTTCGCTGCTAGTATGATTCAATTTGCGAGTGCTATTCGTGGCGGAAAAACGGCCATGGAAGCATTTAATTTAGTAACTGGTAAAAATCCAATGCTTTTGATTGTTGCTGCTATAGCAGCGGTGGTTGGAGTATTGGTGTTTTTACAGGTAAAGTTCAATATATTCGGCAAAGCGTGGGAGGCTATAAAATCCGCTTGGAGTGCTGCTGTCAGTTGGTTTGGCGGTATCTTTAACGCTATCGGACAGGTTGTAAGTGATTTTGTTGGCGGCGTGCTTGGGTTTTTTGGTGATATTTGGAATGGGATAGTTGGCGTATTCAATAAAATAATTTTTAGTAAGCTGTTATAAGGATGTTATACTAGTAAGTAGTATGAAAGTAAGTCTTAATATTGTAAGAAGTTTGATTAATTTTGAATTACCATCGGTGGATGAATTGGTGTCGCGAGTCAACCAGCAGCTGGGCGGGGTTGAGGAGGTGATTGATCTCGGTGTCAAATATTCCAGTGTGCGGATTGTGCGCATTGTTGAATGTGGCAAGCATCCGGATGCCGATCGCTTGAGTGTTACCAAGATTGATGATGGCGGTGCGGTGTCAGACGTACCGCGCGATGACAACGGCTATGTGCAGGTGGTTTGCGGTGCGCCGAATGTGCATGCGGATATGTGGGCGATTTGGCTGCCGCCTGGCAGTACGGTGCCAGCAAGTTTTGATGATGCTGAGCCGTTCGTGCTAGGTGCGCGACCTTTGCGTGGCGTATTGAGCCAAGGTATGCTGGCGGCGGCGGACGAACTGGCGATTGGTACGGATCACAAAGGAATTATTGAAATTACTGAAAATGATCTGCCGAGCGGTGCGGAGTTGCAAGCTGGCGCTCGCTTTGCTGAAATCTTTGGTTTGGACGATTTTGTGCTGGATATCGAGAACAAGATGTTTACGCACCGGCCAGATTGTTTCGGACAATTGGGTGTGGCCCGCGAGATTGCTGGAATTTTTGGGCAGCAATTTACCAGTCCGGAGTGGTACAAAGCGCAGCAGCAATTTAGCACGGCCGAAGGTTTGGATCTGATGATAACGAATGGCGCGCCAGAATTAGTGCCGCGTTTTATGGCGGTAGCGATCAAGGATGTCGAGGTTAAGCCTAGTCCGCTGTGGCTGCAATGCCAGCTGGTAGCGATGGGGGGCAAGCCGATCAACAACATCGTTGACGCCACAAATTACATCATGCTGATGACGGCGCAACCTACGCACGCCTATGATTATGACAAATTGCGCGGGCATCAGCTGGGCGCGCGGCTGGCTCGGCCTGGTGAAAAAGTTATTTTACTAAACGGCAAAGAATACGAATTGACGGCGGATGATATCATCATTGCTGATGGCGAAGGTGTAATCGGCCTGGCGGGAATTATGGGCGGCAGCAATACCGAGGTCTCGAACGACACGAAAAATATTGTCCTGGAATGTGCGACGTTTGATATGTACGCGCTGCGCAAAACTGCTATGCGCCACGGCGTCTTTACTGATGCACTGGCACGATTCAATAAGGGTCAGTCGCCGCTACAAAATGCCGCCGTTTTGAAACTGTTGATGAGTATGGTTGACGGGGTGCAGGCGAGCGAGGTATTTGACCTGAAACAATTCAGCGACGAATTTGACGATTATTTTGATGGAAAATACACGCCAGCCAACATTGATATTGATAGTAAATTCATCAATGAAAGATTAGGCTTGAAATTAAGCGAAAACGATATTTGCGGCTTGTTAAATAACGTGGAAATCAAGAGCCACGGTCCGGAAGAAGAATTAGATTATATCTGCATTCAGTCGCCATTCTGGCGCACCGACCTAGAACTGCCAGAAGATATCGTCGAGGAAGTCGGCAGACTATATGGTTTTGACAAACTGCCGCGTGAGTTGCCGCATCGCAGTATCAAGCCAGCACCGAAAAATCCGCGCCGCGAACTGAAGAATGCCATTTGCCAAAGTTTGAGTCGCGCTGGCGCCAATGAAATTTTGACTTATAGTTTTGTTCACGAGCGCATTTTAAAGAATGCTGAACAAGACGTTATCCAGGCATATAAGCTATCCAATGCTCTCAGTCCTGACTTGCAATATTATCGCTTAACTGTGCTACCAAGCTTATTAGATAAAGTTTATACTAATATCAAATCTGGACATAATGAATTTGCACTATTCGAGATAGGTAAAGGTCATCTTAAATCCAAGGGATTAAATAAAGAGGGTTTACCTATTGAGAATAATTATATAGATCTTGTCTATACATCTAAAAAAGATAAGCCAGGTGCGCCGTTTTATGTAGCTAAAAAAATAATTGATAATTTAGGAAAGGACCTTGGCGTAAAGTTTGAATTTGAAAAAATAGTTAATCAGATTGATAAACAAATTTTAGCTCCATTTGATATAGATAGAAGTTCATTAATTAGAATAGATAACGGTGATATTGTAGGATTAGTGGGAGAGCTTAAGCAGTCGGTTATTAAAAATTTCAAGTTGCCACAGTATATATCTGCAGCTTCGATAGATACTGATATATTACAGAAAAATATTAGTAAAAATATAGGTGATTCATATCATCCGCTCAGTAAATTTCCTTCGACGTGGCGAGATATTTCTATAGAAATTGATTCGGCTGTCTCATATAAAGATGTGCTGAATGTTGTTAAAAATAGTTTACAAAAGCAAGATGATGAATTTATATCCATTAGGCTCGTTGATATATATAGAGCAAAGGATAGTTCATTTAAGACTATTACTTTAAATATTAGTATGACAAACTATAACCGTACTTTAACAGCTACCGATGCATCTCGCATTATAGAAAATATAAATAAAGCTGTATCAGTGAAACTTAACGGATCTATAAAATAGGAAAAGCTTTTACAATCGATATAAAAGACAACGAGTTTTATGGCTCGTTGTCTTCTGTTGTATCCATTAAAATTACTTCTTTATGTTTCATGCGCCCATCTTTATTGACTTCATAGCTGAGTGCGCAACCTTGGATCATCTCGAGATTTCCTATATCTGCATCAGAAATATTTTCTATGTATTTGACGAGAGATCTTATAGAATTACCGTGTGCAACTACTAAAATATTTTGTCCATGCAATAGTCTAGGTAATATAATTCTTAAATAGAAGGGAACGGCTCTCTCGTAAACGTCTTTTAGAGACTCACCACCCTCTACGGGTCCATCCCAGCTTCGGCGTAGCAAGTCGTACTCTTTATCTCCAATAATTTTTTTAATATCATTTTTGCGCATACCAGTATATATACCATAATCGCGCTCATTTATAGATGCGGTTTCTTCATAATTTAGATCTGGTTGATTGGCTCCTTTTTTGATTGCGTCTAAAGTTTCTTTCGTGCGAATTTGCTGTGAAATGTAGGCGAAGTCAAAAGGTATATTCATTATTTTTTTACCAATATCTATAGATTCCTGAATGCCAGTGCTTGTAATACTCACATCAGTTGTACCTGTCCATTTGCCGAGAGCATTCCACTCACTCTGACCATGTCTGACGATGACGAGTTTACCCGAGCTGTGTGGTATGTTAACTTTATTTGGGGTATTACCATACCAAAAATCGATAATATTTTTTGTAGTACAAGTGTTGATACGTGAGATCGCTTTTATAGTATTATATGCGCTATGAGGTGTTATTACTACGTTTTTCATTCTCAATAGGGCCATAGCCTCGGCTGTATGTAAATAGCTTTCTGGTGCAGCAGCTTTTTCTACCAAATTACCAATTATAGATGAGGTTTTTAAAAATTTTTCGCCCTCAATTGTATCCAGACCAGCTCCGGCTATATGTCCACTGGCTAATGCCCTTACTAAAGCGCGATTATCTACTAGTTCGCCACGAGCTGTGTTGAGTAGAAGAACTCCGCGTTTCATGTGCTGGATAGTTTTTGGATTAATTAGATGATAGCTCTCTGGTGATAGAGGAATATGTAGCGATACAATATCGCTACGTTCAAGTAGAGAGATCATATCTGTATATTTAAAGCCTAGTTTTTCGGCAAGATCTGGCTTGGGCGATATATCATAAGCCAATACATCCATTTGAAATCCTTTTGATATACTGGCCATGAAGCTGCCAATTTTCCCCATACCTATTATACCGATAGTTTTACCAATCAAGTCTATACCTATGTGTTGAGCTGGGCTATATGATCCATCTTTCACTGAGTTAATAGTATCTGGTAATTTGCGAGCTAACATTAAAAGTAGCGCGAATGTATGTTCTGCTACAGTGTTTTCACCAAAGTTTGGTACATTTACGACAGTTATATTTCTTTGTTTTGCGTAATCTAAATCAATATGATTAACTCCGCTGGATCTTGTGGCAATAAGTTTTAATTTTGGCATACGCTTCATGATCTCTTGCGTTAATACACTATCAACAAAAACAGATATAACTTCTGCATTAGGATTTATATTCTCTGGAGTGATTACGCCAGAAACATACTCCCAGTAGTGATCTGTGCCCTGCAAGCCATTTGTTAGTTGGAACGTATCTACTGGTGTTGCTTCATAAAAAACTATTACAGCCATAAATCAACCTCTAAAAGGGCGGGCGAGTTTCAAATTAGGATTAAGCTCAGCTATACGTATAAGCTCGTTATATTTTGCAATACGATCTGTTCGCGATAGAGAACCAGTTTTAATCTGCCCAGCGCCCAAACCTACCGCAATATGAGCTATTGAAGTATCCTCTGTTTCTCCTGATCTATGGGATATTATCGTTCGCCAGTTCGCCTTTTTTGCCATTAATACCGCATCAATTGTTTCTGTGAGTGAACCTATTTGATTTGGTTTGATTAATATTGCATTTCCAGCCCCATTTTTAATTGCCTTTTGAAGCAAACTTGTATTTGTAACTAATAAATCATCACCAACTAATTGTAGTTTTTTACCTAGTCTGTCAGTAAGATTTTTCCAGCTATCCCAATCATCTTCTGCTAGTCCGTCTTCAATCGAAATTAGCGGATATTTATTAGATAATTCATCAAGCCAATTAATCATTTCTTCTGAATTTAGATCTCTATTTTCTGTTGATAGAGTATAAATATTATCTTTAAAAAATTCTGTTGATGCTACATCAAGACCTAATGAGACTTGCGTGTCAGGTTTATATCCTGACAGATTGATTGCTTCCATTATATGGTTAAGTGGTTCACTATTTCCATGAACAACTTTAGGTGCATAACCACCTTCGTCTCCTACTGTAGTCATGTAGCCGTGATTTTTTAAAACTTTTGCTAAGTTATGAAATATATTTGCACCTATTTCAACTGCTTGATTGATATTATCAGCCATATGAGGTATTATCATAAATTCCTGTATATCTGTACTTCCAGCGGCATGTTGACCGCCATTCATAACATTCATCATTGGTAATGGTAAAGATTGCTCTTTTGTAGTGTCGGCTATTTGGGCTATATAATCATGAAATTCTAATTTTTTACTATTTGCCATAGCTTTAGCGACAGCCAAACTTACTGCTAGTATGGAATTTGCTCCTAAATTTGACTTATTGGGAGTCCCATCTAATTTTTGCATTACGCTATCTATATATCGTTGATCGCTGGCTTTCTGAGAAATCAAAACTGGGGCTATAACTTTGTTGATATTATTTACGGCATTTTGTACGCCTTTACCATCAAAGTAGTCTCCGCCATCACGTAGTTCGACAGCTTCGTGACTGCCGGTACTTGCACCTGATGGCACAGATGCACGCCCAAAAGATCCATCGCTTAAAATAACATCAGCTTCCGTTGTAGGATTGCCGCGGGAATCAAGAATCTGGCGGCCTATAATTTTAGAGATACTTACATTTACCATAAGTAATATAATAACAAAAAAATAGATGATATAATAGGGTGCGATATGAAAGATATTTTTAGATTATTTGGCTACGCCCGAGGTCTTTATAAATACGTTATATTTGTAGCGATTGCTGGTATTTTGATTGCCTTACTTGATATGATTGCTCCTTTTGTCATTAAATTTGCTACGGATGCAATATCGTTATCAATATCTAGCAAAACAGCTTTAAAATTAGATTATCTAATATTGTTATTGATTATATTAGCGATCAGTTATATTAGCAGTGCTATTTTGGGTAATATTAATGGCTATATAGGCGATGTTTTGGCGGCAAAAATGCGGTTTAAATTAAGTTGTGTATATTATGATCATCTATTAATTTTACCTCAATCTTACTATGATAATGAAAATACAGGTAAAATTATTAGCCGACTTGATCGTGCAATTGCTGATGTCACTAGGTTTATTAATATGTTTAGTAATGTTCTTTTGCAAATGCTTTTGACTGTTGTTATATCTGTTGGTGTGATGCTTTGGTACTCATGGGAAATCGCTATTATTGTAGTTTTGCAGATTCCGATTTACATATACATAACGATGCTCACCAGTAAGAAATGGCAAAAGATGGAGGACGATAAAAATCAACATCTTGATATTGCAAGGGGTAGATTTTCAGAAGTAATTGGTAATATACGTCTAGTGAAAAGTTTTGGAACAGAACGTCGTGAATCTAGATTTTTTGCTAAAAATTTTAACCAAACTGTTGGTATAACTAAATATCAATCAAAATATTGGCACTCCATGGATACGATTAGGTCGCTAGTTCAGGTATCGGTTTACATTATTGTCTATGTTATTTTATTCTGGCGCGCCGCAAAAGGACAAATTACAATGGGTGATCTAATCCTAATAATAACCCTACTTCAACAAACTAGTCGACCTATGCAAAACATGAGTTTTTTTGTCGATATGTATCAGCGCGCTGTTGTAAATAGCAAAGATTACGCAAAGGTTATGTTAGAAACTCCTGAAATTGCTAAAAAGGGCGGCGAAAAAATAACATCTAACGTTGCTAGAGTAGAATATGAAGATGTAACTTTTGCTTACGATGATAAGCCAATAATAAGAAATGTAAGTTTTGCTATAGAGCCGGGCGAAAAGTTGGCTCTAGTTAGCGCTAGTGGTGGTGGTAAAACTACACTATCTAATTTATTAATGAAGCTCTATTCTCCGAACAGCGGAAAAATCTCTATAAATAATAAGAATATAGCGGACCTAAATACGAACGCACTGCGCAGTAAGATTGCTACAGTTTTCCAGGATGCAATTTTATTCAGTGGTACTGTACGTGAGAATATTGCCTATGCAAATCCAAAAGCAAGTAATAAGGATATTGAACGAGCGGCTAGAGCTGCTAATGCTTTTGGGTTTATTAATGAATTAGAAAACGGATTTGATACAATGGTGGGTGAGCGAGGAGTTAAATTGAGTGGTGGCCAAAGACAGCGTATTGCAATTGCGAGGGCTATTTTAAAAGACGCTCCAGTTTTGATTTTAGATGAAGCTACCTCTGCCTTAGATAGCTATGCTGAGCATGAAGTTCAGAAGGCTTTAGATAGATTAATGAAAGGGCGCACTACATTAATTATAGCCCATAGGTTAAGTACTATAGCCAACGTAGATAAAATAGTTACGCTGAAAGATGGTAAGATTGATGAAATTGGCACTCCATTCGAGCTTGCAAAAACTAATGGAATCTATAGTCAGCTTCTTAATATTCAAGTTGGCGCAACAAAAGATACTAAAAAGAAGCTGCAGAAATTTGATATTGCTGGCTAGTAGAATGAATATCATATTTATGTTATAATTTCTTGCAAGATTATAAGAATAGGGGGAATATGTCGTCGACGACTTCTAAGGCTCAGAGGATTGGAATTATTGTTATTGCTGTAGTTATGGCTATTGGTACAATTGGTTCATTCTTTATTATGATTGTAGCTAGCAAAAATCAGGAAATTGACCTAAAGGAACAAACTGAAAAGCAAGCTAAGTTAAGCGAGGCTATTAAAAAATATCAACAAGAGAATGAAGAATTTCAGAAAAAAGTAACAGCTGAAGCCAATGAACTTGGTCCTAAATATCTTGCTGAGGTTGAATCTTATAAGTCGTATGCTCAACCGTTTGATGGTTCAAAGGTTACTGAACTTGGTATAAAAGATTTGAAACAGGGCGATGGCAATGAAGTTAAAACGCCTGATGACATGCGAGCTTACTACATCGGCTGGAATGATAAGGGTAAGATTTTTGATACTTCAGCGAAGGATGGCAAAATGAGTGCACCATTTAATCCCTCTTCAGCAATACCTGGCTGGCAACGCGGTGTAATTGGAATGAAGATAGGAGGCGTACGAGAATTAACGATTCCCGCTAATCTAGCGTATGGTGACAAATCCCGTGGTGAAGATATTCCTAAGAATTCACCTCTAAAATTTATAATTTTTGCCATAGAAAAGAGTAATCTGAAAGCTCCAGAATTACCAAAAGATTTATTATCAGAAGGAGGATCTCTCTAATGAAAAAAAGTTTAGCAATAATAGGTGCTGGTCCTAGTGCTTTAGCGGCTGCTATTTATACTACCCGCGAGGATATTCCAACTGTCCTATATGAGAAAGGTGTAGTTGGAGGATTGGCAGCTATCACTGATAAAGTTGAAAACTATCCAGGGTTTCCTAGCGGCGTGGAAGGTATGATTCTGGCTAATCAATTCCAATCTCAGGCTGAACGCTTTGGTGCAGATATTGAGTTTGGCGAAGTTTCATCTGTAAAAAAACTTAATAATGAAATTGAAATTATCGTTGATAATAAACCTATACTAGCCGATGCTGTATTAATCGCAACGGGTAGCAGCTATAAGAAAACTGGTATGCCTGGTGAAGATGACTTTTACGGCAAGGGAGTGCATTATTGTGCAACTTGTGATGGAGCTTTCTATAGAGATAAAAAAATAGCAGTCATTGGCGGTGGAAATTCTGCTATTCAAGAAGCTATATTTTTGACACGTTTTGCGTCACATATAGATTTATTGGTTCGTAGCAAAATTAGGGCTAGCGATGTTTTACAGAAGGAGCTTAAAAAATACATAGACGAAGGAAAAATTACCGTTCATCTAAAAACTACCCCTCAAAAGATCTTAAGCTTAGAAGGTAAAATTAATGGGATAGAAATTAATCAAGAAGACGATATAAAGCAGCTTGAGGTAGAAGGCGTCTTTGTATTTATTGGACTAAATCCGAATACTGGATTCCTTCAGGGAAGTGGTATTGAACTTGATGAACAAGGTCTAATAAAAACTAATTCTCGATTGGAAACTAATATACCTGGTATTTTTGCTAGTGGTGATGTAAGAAGCGGTGCGACTATGCAGATTGCTAGTGCCGTAGGGGAAGGTGCCTCTGCGGCGCTATCTATTCGTGAATATTTAGAATCGCAAAAGCATTGAAATATTAAAAGTGGTATACTAATATTGCAATTATAAAAAAGAGGAGTCATATTATGGGAGATTTTAACGAAGTTCTTACACCTGGAAATGTAGAGGAAGGTTTTATTAATGTTGTTAATGAAATTCCATGCGGATCTAATCATAAAATTGAATGGGATAGAGAAAAAAAGCTTTTTAAACTAGACCGAGATGAGCCCATTGTGTTTGCTAAGCCAACTAATTATGGGTTTATACCACAAACTCTTGATGAAGATGGTGATGAACTAGATGTCTTACTTTTAACAGACAAGCCACTTGGTACTGGTGTATATCTTGAAGCTAAAATAATTGGAGTTATGAAGTTTGTTGATGATGGCGAGGTTGATGATAAGATAGTAGCCGTACCAGCTGATGATCGCAATAATGGTAATTCTATTAATTCTCTTGAAGATGTACCTAGTCAATTAATCAAACAGATTGAATTTCATTTTAACCACTATAAGGATATGAAAAAACCTGGTACAACAAAGGTAGAATCTTGGGGCGATATTGACGAAGCTAAGAGCGTTGTAAAAGATGCAATTTCTCGCTGGAATAATCGTTAAGTAGCGTAAAACAATAATAAAAACGCCTGATTTAGTTGCGGGCGTTTTTTGATTCATTGCGATCTGTTTTTGTTTTTCTACGAATTACTTCAGTGGCTTGCACTAGCGTCTCTAAGGCACCTACAGACGTATTTCTTTTTAATTGGTTACGTATTTTTGATCGTGCATGGCTAGTGATGGTTAAATCTAGCCATTCTTTCTTTGGGACGGTAGTTTTTCTTGTGATAATTTCTACCATATCTCCATTTGCTAGAGGCTTATCAAATGCTTGTATAGAACCATTAACTTTGAAAGCATAAGCATGTTTACCGATGTCGGTATGTATTAAATAGGCAAAATCTAAAGGCAAAGACCCTTCTGGAAGATTATAAATATCGCCTTTTGGTGAATAGACAAAAATTCGATCATTAAATAAATCTACATTTAATTGTTCGCGACTTATTTCCTCGTTATTTGTGAGCTGCTGTGCAATTTCTTGGAGTCTTGTAATCCATTGTAGCTGAGGGGGTAATTGCGAAATTTTTCTCTTCCTTGTGTAATCTTTACTGCTCTTTTGATCGTGATAATGGAAGCTAGCTGCTAAACCACGTTCTGCATACTCGTGCATTTCGTAAGTTCGTATTTGAAATTCTACTATATGTTTATTTGGAGTTATAACAGTAGTATGAAGGCTTTGATATCCATTTGGTTTTGGTACTGAAATATAGTCTTTAATTCGTGCAATCATCGGTTGATACATGCTATGTAGTATACCGAGAACACGGTAGCAATCCTCATTAGTATTAACTATAATTCTTAGGGCCATTAGATCATAAATATCATCAATATTGCCATTTACTTTTTTAAGTTTTTTATATAAGCTGTAGATACTTTTGACTCGACCATTGATTTCGAAAGATATATTTTCGTTCTTTAGTCGCTTTTCAACTTCAATTCTAACTGCGCCAAGTTTTCGAGTACTTTTACCTAATCGTTTTTTCATAATATTACGGAGGCGATTAAATTCGTGAGGATCTAAATAACTAAAAGCTAGTTCCTCTATTTGCATACGGACCTGACCCATTCCTAATCTGTCAGCCATTTTGCCAAATACATCCAAACTTTCTTTAGCGATTTTCTTTTGCTTTTCCTCACTCATATATTTTAATGTACGTAAGTTATGTAATCTATCGGCAAGCTTAATGATTATTACTCGAACATCTTGACTAACGGCTACTAATAATTTGGAAAGGTTATCGGTGGTCTGTGGTAGATAATTTTCTAGGTTTTTCATACCAGCGCGAGCTCTACCAACCTTGGTTACGCCGTCGACCAAAAATGCTACATCGTGCCCAAATAAAGATTCAATTTCATCTAGTGTTGCGTCAGTGTCTTCTATGGTGTCATGCAGAACACCTGCTAAAATAGTGTCTATATCCATTGCCCAATCAATTAAGATTCCAGCTACTGCTAGAGGGTGGGTTATATAGGGCTCTCCGCTTTTGCGTTTTTGACCATAATGGGCATGGGTTGCGAAATCAATTGCAAGTTCAAGTTCAAATATTTCATCTTCAGTATAAAGCTGTTTGGCTAGATCTAATAGTTCACGACGCTTCATACTAATAATTATAAGTTGACACCCTACAAAAGTCTATACAGGATAATAATAATGTTGTACAATAACAAGCAAAAGCATTAACATTATTATATTAAAATGGGGGGACAGAATGAGTGTGACTCGAGTTGCAATTAATGGATTCGGAAGAATCGGAAGGAGCGCTTTTAAAATTGCATTTGAGCGCAGCGATATAGAAGTTGTTGCAATAAATGATCTAACAGATACAAAAACTTTGGCATACCTATTAAAATATGATAGTAATTATGGAACTTATCAATATGATGTATCTAGTGATGATACTGGTATTATTGTTGATGGTAAACACATAGCTGTTTTAAGTGAACGTGATCCAAAGTCGCTCCCGTGGCGTGGAATGTCTATAGATGTTGTTATTGAGTCAACAGGATTTTTTACAAAATCAGAAGATGCGTCTAAACATATTCAGGCGGGTGCAAAGCGTGTAGTTATAAGTGGCCCCACTAAATCTGAAGATGTAGATACCATTGTACTGGGAGCAAATGATGAGAAAATTATAACTTCTACCCCAGTTGTAAGCAATGCTAGTTGTACAACCAATAGTTTAGGTGCAGCTATGGCTATTTTAGATGCGAATTTTGGTATTGAGAAATCTATGCTTACTACAGTGCATAGCTACACTGCCAGTCAAAAAGTTCAAGATGCTCCAGCAAAAGACCCCCGTGAAGGTCGCAATGCCGCTGAAAATATTGTACCAACTAGTACAGGTGCTGCTATAGCTGTAACTAAAGTCTTACCAGGACTTAGAGGTAAGTTTGATGGCATTAGTATGCGTGTTCCAACGCCAGTAGTTTCTATTAGTGATGTAACTGTCTTGTTAAGTAGAAACGTAACAGTTGAAGAGATTAATAGTGTATTTATAAAAGCCTCCAAGGAGCCATTTTACCAGGGCGTTTTAACCGTTAGTGATGATCCTCTCGTGAGCCGTGATTATATAGGAAGTAGTTATTCAGGTATCGTTGATTTAGCTTTAACCAGAGTAGTGGATGGTAATTTAGTAAAGGTTTGTATTTGGTATGACAATGAATGGGGGTATAGTAATAGGTTAATTGAACTTGTGGCTGATATTGGTCGTGCTATTAACTACTAAATTGCAAAATTATTCTATAACGCTTATACTGGTAATGTTATGAAGATTTTTCTTGGCTCTGATCATAATGGATTTAGATTAAAAGAGGATGTTTTTAATTATTTAAAAAAGCGCGGCTATGAAGTATTTGATGTTGGCGATAATGAGCTTGACCCTGATGATGATTTTCCACAATTTGCCCAAGCGGCGGCTGTTAGAGTTTTAGGAGAAGATACTAAAAACGATCCGAGAGCTATTTTAATTTGTGGTGGTGGTCAGGGTATGTGCATGGCTGCAAATCGCTTTCGTGGTATTAGGGCTAGTGTAATTTGGGATAGGTATGAAGCAAAGATGACGCGTAATGATAACGATAGTAATATACTTTGTTTGCCAGCAAGAGTGTTAGAAAATAATCAGAAAGAGTGGCAAGATATTATAGATACTTGGCTAGAGACGCCATTCGCTGCCGCGCCAAGATTTAAGCGACGCAATGCGCAGATTGATGAGGTATAAATGAGTGAAATCGTACCAACTATTTTAGCTGAGAACCCTGAAATTTATAAACAGCAAATGGAGAATGTTCAAGTATTTGCTACTCGTTTACATATAGATTTTACCGATGGTAATTTTGCCGAGAATCAAACAATACCGCTTAGTGATATTTGGTGGCCAGAAAATGTAGATGCGGATATCCATGCGATGGTGCAGAAACCAGAGGACTATCTAGCAGATTTAATTCGTTTACGACCAAATATGGTTTTATTTCATGCTGAATCTGAGGGTAATTTACCATCTGTATTTGTAACTTTGCAGCAATATGGTATAAAAGCTGGTCTAGTGTTATTGCGCAAAACCGTGCCAGCCAATGCCGCGGAGCTTATTGAGCTCGTTGACCATGTCATGATATTTGCTGGCGAACTTGGACGGTATGGTAGTAAAGCTCATATGATGCAGTTGGAAAAAGTTAGATTAATTAAGAAGATTAATCCTCTTGTGGAAATTGGTTGGGATGGTGGTGTAACTATTGATAATGCTTACTCCTTGGTGCAAGGGGGGGTTGATATTCTGAATGTCGGCGGCGCAATCCAATTTGCTGACAATTCTGCAGCTGCGTATAAAAAGCTTGTAATAGAAATAAATCGTCGCGGAGTTTTATAAATGCGACTTTCCTCTGATCGAATTGCCATCAAGGCTAATATTATTCGTCAGAATGTGGTTAGAATGTTAGAATGTGCAGGTAGTGGTCATTCTGCAAGTTCGCTTGGGCTCGCAGATATCTATGCTACCCTATACTTTAAGTTATTAAATTATCGATCCAATGAACCATATTGGTCGTCTCGTGATTATTTAATTGTAAGCAACGGTCATACTGCACCAGTTTTATATGCCGCAATGGCTGAAGCTGGTTATTTTGATAGGTCTGAGTTATATAATTTACGTAAACTAGGTAGTATACTACAAGGTCATCCCGAGCGTGTTGTAATACCAGGTGTAGAGACTACAAGCGGACCATTAGGATCGGGGTTAAGCCAGGCATCTGGTATAGCTTACGTACTGCAATATTTAGATTATAACCCTCATCGTTTTGTATATACTATGCTAGGTGATGGTGAGCTTAATGAGGGTAACATTTGGGAAGCAGCTATGTTTGCGAATAAATATAAATTGGGTAATATTATTGCAATAATAGACAGGAATAATATACAAATAGATGGTCAGACTGAAGATGTAATGCCTTTAGGTAACCTGCGCGAAAAATGGGAAAGTTTTGGTTGGCATGTTCAGGAAATTGATGGCCATAATATAGATGAAATTACATCATCAGTTGAAATGGCAAAAGCTATAACAAATAAACCGAGTGCTATAATTGCGTACACAATACCAGGTAAAGGAGCCGATTTTATGGAATATGATTATAAATGGCATGGTAAGGTTCCAAACAATCAGCAGGCTGATTATATTGTAAATAAGCTAAAGGCTGATTATAAGAATCTGCAGCAAGAGGCTAAAGATGTATAAAATTGATAGAGCATTTATGGATGGTAATCCACGATATATATCAACCAGAATTGGTTTTGGTGAAGGTCTTGTACAGTCAGGTGAAAAGGATAATAACGTGGTAGCTCTTTGTGCTGACCTGACAGAGAGTATACAGATGCAGGATTTTAAAAATAAATTTGGTAATCGTTTTATTGAAGTTGGTGTAGCAGAGCAGAACCTTGTAACCGTTGCTAGTGGTATGGCTCGTGCTGGTAAAATACCTTTTGCTGCTAGTTATGCTTCTTTTAGTCCTGGTCGCAACTGGGAGCAAATTAGAACCACGATATGCTTGAATAATATGCCTGTTAGATTGGTTGGTAGTCATGCTGGTGTAACGGTTGGTCCTGATGGAGCAACTCACCAAATGCTTGAAGATATTGCGATGATGCGTGCTTTGCCTAATATGATTGTGTTAGCTCCTGGTGATGCCATTGAGGCGAAAAAAGCCACAATTGCTATGGCTAACCTTAATAAACCAAGTTATGTAAGGCTTTGTCGTGATAAAACCGCAATTTTTAGTACAAATGAATCTCCTTTTGAGATTGGAAAAGCATATGTATTGCGCTCAGGTACAGATGTAACTTTATTTGGTACGGGGATTATGACAGTAGAGCTACTGTCTGCCGCTAAAATTCTGGATAGCAATGGTATAAATGTTGAGGTTGTGCATATTCCAACAATAAAACCACTTGATGAGAAGACTATTCTTTCCAGCATAGAAAAAACGGGCCGAGCTGTAACAGCAGAAGAGGCTCAAATTGCAGGTGGTCTTGGTGGGGCTATAGCTGAAATATTGAGCGAAAAATTTCCAGCACCACTTAAGAGAATTGGTGTAGTTGATAGGTTTGGTGAAAGTGGTACTCCCCGTGAGCTCATGGATTTATTTGGATTGACTGCTGAGAAAATTATGCCACAAGTTATATCTTTTATAGAGAACACTCCCAAGTATCATCCTGGTTTTTAGATCCTATATCATAATAATGTAATTTTAAGCTTTAGCGTGATATAATTATCTATTAGATAATAATCACAAACTAATTTAGGAGTAGTATGGGGCTAACAATCCAGGAGATCCGTAATAATATAAATAATGCTAGATATCTATATTACCGAACCCGTACGCAACAATTCGCAGTCGGTGCGTTTAATATTGATAATCAAGAAACATTAATAGCTGTTGCTAGGGCGGCGCAAAAAATGCGGTCACCAGTTCTAGTTGAAGTGAGTAATGGTGAGGCAAAGGCAATAGGATTAGATAATATTCGTGATATGGTAAATAATTATAAATCCGAATATGGTATAGAGATGTATCTTAATCTCGACCATGGTCCTACCGTAGAAGATTGTAAAAAGGCAATTGATGCCGGCTTCGAGTTTATACATATTGATATTAGTCAGGCCAGACATGATGCTACTGATGAAGAAATCATAAGTAAAACAAAAGAAGTCGTAGAATATGCTAAATTTACAGGCGCATTAGTAGAAAGTGAATTGCATTATTTTGGTGGTAGTAGTAATTTTCATAATGAAGCTATTAATTATGATGAAGTCAAGAAAACATTTAGTACTCCAGAAGGAGCTAAAGCGTTTGTCGATGCTACTGGCGTAGATACATTTGCTGCAGCAATTGGTAATCTTCATGGCAAATACTCAGTGCCTAAAATTTTAGACCTGAATTTATTAACTAGCATACGTCAATCTATTGATTGCGCAATTAGCTTGCATGGTGGAAGCGGTACCCCACTTCATTATTTCGAGGATGCAGCGAAAATTGGTGTCAGCAAGATCAATATAAATAGCGATATGCGATATGTATTTAGAACGACACTTGAAAAGGTTTTGGCGGACAATCCTAATGAATATGCGATAGTTAAATTAATGCCAAAAATATATACAGAAGTTCAGGCTGTGGTAGAGGAGAAGATAAATGCCTTTGGTAGCGCTGGAAAGGTGTTTATTTAATGGCTACTCCTTACATCATTACAATAGGTGCTGGCATTCAAGATGTTTTTTTGAGTCAAAGCGATAAATTTTCTCCTGTTTGTGCAAACCCTAATGACTGTTTTTTGCGTCTAGATCTAGGTGTGAAAGTTAATGTGAATAATATTAATTTTAGCACGGGTGGAGGTGCGACCAATGCCGCTGTAACTTTCGCTAGACAAGGTCTTAGATCTTCTTTTATGGGAACGGTTGGTCATGATCCTGCTGGGCAGGCGGTTCTTACTGATTTAGATAAAGAGGGTGTCGACACTTCTCATGTTAGTTTTTCTGAAAAGTTTAATACAGGCTATTCTGTCTTGTTACTGGCGCCAAACGGCGAGCGAACTATATTAACTTACCGTGGCGCTAGTACTCACTATGATGCTTCTAATTTTGATTTAAAAGATAGCGACGCTGACTGGATATATGTATCTAGTATGGCTGGTAGTATGGATGTTCTTGATAAAATTTTTCACCAGGCTAGGAGATTAAACATTAAGATATGCTTTAATCCTGGTAAGGGTGAATTAGATCAGCCAGATCAACTGAGAGGCTTATTGCAAGACGTTGATATTCTATTAGTAAATAAAGAAGAAGCGCAACAGATTGTTTCAGGGGATAATCTGAGCGACATGGTTAGAAAACTTCAGCGTATAGTACCTACCGTAATTATTAGCGACGGCTCTAATGGAGTTGTGGCTTCTGATGGAAAAACGATTGTAGAGGCTGGTATATACGCCGAGGTTAATGTTGTAGATAGGACGGGAGCAGGTGATGCATTTGGCTCTGGATTTTTAAGTCAGTGGATTTTAGGTAAGAGTTTACGTAACTCAGTGGTTTTTGCGAGCGCAAATTCAACGTCTGTTGTAACTAAGGTTGGTGCAAAAGCTGGTATATTAAAAGCTGGATCAAAAATTAACGATATGGATATTATCGAGAGAAGAATGTAATGGCGATGTTTTTAGCTAGATTATTAGGCAGATCTGATGATAGTCTTCTAATACATACAATTAATAATTTTGAAAAGACTACTCACTCTAGTAATGTTGATATTGTATTGATTAGTGATATATGGAAAAAATCTCATAATTGTATTAAAAAATTAGGCTTAGATTCTACAGATTCAACTCCACGAGAAATTTATCAAGCTCTAATAAATTATAATGATACTAAAAACTTATTAAAAAATTGTGAATATGTGGCGGTTGCTATTGGTGGTGAAATAATATCTCTCAATATAGAAGATTTAAAACAAGATAAAGCGAATTCTTCTACGTTTGAAATGAGATCTCTTCATTTTATGCACCAGGCTTTACTGAATGAAATTGAAGCTCGCTATGTAGCGTCTTCAGTTTCGAGGGATAAATTAGCGCAATTAATGAAGTGGTTGCGCCATAGAATTTAATCAATGTTCGCAGTAGGTTTTATTTTTTAAAACTAAATCTACCGCTTCATCTATATCATCTGTAATTGTATAAATACTTTCATCTCCAGGAGTAATTAATTGCTCTTTGTCTCGCATTTCGGTGCAAATAAATTCATTAAATAAATGCCAAAATTCTGACCCAAATAAAACAATAGGAGCTTTTGTGGTTTTACCAGTCTGAACTAGTGTTAGAATTTCGCCGAGTTCATCTAGCGTTCCAAATCCCCCTGGAAAAAATATGTAAGCATCTGCGTAAAGCGTCATGACTATTTTTCGTGGTGCAAAATGCTGAAAAGAGAAAGAATCAGTTGTATGTCTATTTAGACTTTGCTCATGTGGAAGCTTTATATTAAATCCAACAGAGTTGCCATTTGCCTCAAAAGCTCCACGATTACTAGCTTCCATTATTCCGCCACCGCCACCAGTTATTATAGTGTAACCTTGGTTTGATAATTTCTTTGCAATTGCCATGGCTAGTTTGTAGTATTTATTAGTCTCTTTAATTCTTGCAGATCCAAAGATAGTGACCGTTTTGTGATATTTACGTAATACTTCATATCCAGAACGTATTTCGTTTTCTACCTCGCCAAGTCTAAACATTGCTGATTGTAGTAAAATTTCGCGTGGTGCGCAGAAACGTTGTCCATCGTCTGTAGTGTTAGGCAAGTTTGTGGATGGCTTCATCTTATTATCCTTTTATATTCTATTTTCTGAAATTAAACACTCTTATTATTATAGCATAGTATTTTATATAATAACCATTCTATACAAAAGCTATACGGCATGTTATTATCATATCAATAATAGACTATCAAGAGAGGGTTATCTTATGCAACAATCTGAAGGACTAAACAAAAAAACTACAGTAATAATTTCTGTTTTAGCTGTATTATTATTGGCTTCGGTTGGCTTGTCTGTATACTTATTATTAGATAAGTATAGAGAATCTGATAATAAAAATATAACAAATCAGAATAATCTTGAAGGTTACAAGAACGATAAAAAGAACACACCACAGCCTAACAATAATAAAATAGCTGAAAAAACTTTAAAGTATAAGGAATTTTGTGGTCAATATGAGAAGATGTGTTTCACTTATCCTGAAAATTGGTCTGTAAGTACTGAGCCTGCAACTGTTAATGGAACTGATGTAAAAACAGATAAAGTTTTTGTAGTTAGTCCCGATAAAAAAATAAAGCTTAAATTTTTTGCTGGAATTTATGGTATTGGTGGGGGTCCATGCGATTCTAATCAAAAGATAATTATCAAAAACTCTAAACTTTCAAAGTTACACTTGTCTAATCCTAAGTTACTAAATAAGACTTATGCAATTTCTGGAGTAATTCCAAATTATAAGGATGGTAAATATGCTAATTTCCTAATGTTATCTAATAAGGATGAACAAGGAAATGGGCTTACTCCGGGAGAGTATAATGGTTGTCAATTACATCTTGCTCAATTGCTACAAGTTAATACTATAGCTAAATATGAATTTATTCCTTACCTTTATTTCATGACAAATTCTTTTTATCATGATGATGAAGATAATGTAGAACTATTCTCAACACGAGAAGAAGCTGAAGCCTCACTTAGCTCTGATAACTACAAGAAAGCATTTGATATATTGGCTAGTGTACGTTATCAAGAATAAATGCTAATATTAAAATAATAGTGGAGTTTAAGCTAAAATCGAAATACAAACCAACTGGAGATCAGCCAGAGGCGATTAAAAGTCTTACTGCTGGTCTTTCCCGTGGTGACAGAGAACAGACTCTACTTGGGGTTACAGGTAGTGGAAAAACTTTTACCATGGCAAATATAATTGCTAATTATCAAGCCCCCACTTTAGTTTTAGCGCACAATAAAACCCTAGCAGCTCAACTTTATAGCGAATTTAAGCAGTTTTTTCCAGAAAATGAAGTCCATTATTTTGTAAGTTATTTTGATTATTATCAGCCCGAAGCTTATATTGCGAGTAGCGATACATATATAGAAAAAGATTCTAAAATTAATGATGAAATAGATCGCTTGCGACACGCTGCTACTACAGCTCTTCTGACTCGTTCAGATACTATAATCGTAGCGAGCGTTAGTTGTATTTATGGCATTGGTTCACCTGATACTTATGCTGATATGTCTATTAATATTAAGATGGGTGAGCATCGCCGCCAGGATAAATTTATCCGCCAATTAACAGATATTCAATATCAGCGTAATGATATTGATTTCGATCGTGGAATATTTAGAGTTAAGGGTGACGTTGTTGATATATTTCCCGCGGGCATGGATCAAGCTTATAGGATAGAGTTTTTTGGTGATGAAGTCGATAGAATAACGAGACTCAATCCTTTAACTGGAGAAATTACAGGTGAACCAAGGCAAATTTCTATCTTTCCTAATAGTCATTATGCTACTCCAAAAGAAATGATTATGAAGGCCATTGAAGGTATAAAGAAGGAGTTTGAGGATAGATTAGCTTGGTTTGAAAGAAATCATAAATTCTTAGAAGCTCAGCGGTTATCGCAACGCACTAAGTATGATTTAGAAATGCTTGAACAAACAGGATTTGTCAAAGGTATAGAAAATTATAGTCGGTATTTAAGTAATCGTGAACAGGGCGAACAGCCAGCAACTTTAATTGATTATTTTCCTGATGATTGGTTGCTTTTAGTTGACGAATCTCATATGACATTACCTCAGGTTAGGGGAATGTATAATGGAGATCGTGCGCGTAAAGAGGTTTTGGTTGAACATGGATTTCGCTTGCCTAGCGCGTTAGACAATCGACCTCTCAAATTTGAAGAATTTTATAATCATATCAATCAAGCTATTTATATTTCCGCTACACCTGGTGATTATGAACTTCAGCACAGCTCAACATTGGCAAGGCAGATTATTCGTCCAACTGGACTACTTGATCCAGAGATTGATATAAGACCAACTGAAGGTCAGGTTGACGATCTAATTAAAGAAATACGTGATCGCATTAATAAAAAACAGCGTGTTCTTGTTACTACTTTAACTAAACGTATGGCTGAAGATTTGAGTGCATATCTTCAAGAACTTGGTATAAAAACAGCGTATATTCATAGCGAAATTGATACTCTTGAGCGTGGTGATATTCTGCGAGATCTAAGATCTGGTGTTTATGATGTATTAGTTGGTATTAATTTGTTACGAGAAGGGTTAGATTTACCCGAGGTGAGTTTAGTTGCGATTATGGACGCAGATAAAGAGGGATTTTTACGTAGTGAGAGTGCTCTCATTCAGACTATTGGTAGAGCTGCCCGTCATGTTGAAGGTAAAGTTTTGATGTATGGTGACGTAATAACTAGGAGTATGCGTCTAGCTATTGATGAAACAAATTCTCGGCGTAAATTACAACAACAATATAACTTAGAGAACAATATTACACCTCGTGGAGTCGATAAGGCGATTGATGAGGGTCTTCGTGCGATAATTCCACAAAAGGATAATGAGAAACCAAAAATTGATCTAAAAAAGATTCCAAAAGAAGAATATGGAGCTTTAGTCAAAGATTTAACTAACCAGATGAATTTAGCTAGTGCTAATTTGGAATTTGAAAAGGCTGCTGAATTACGCGATTTAATTGCTGAAATTCGCAAGAAACAATAATAGTTATGTTAGAATATATATAATTATGTACCCAAATCAATATCCGAACCAACCTTATAATACACAGCCTCAAACTTTGCCGAAAAAATCATCCGCAACTAAGATTATTTTTATATTGATGATAACCACAGGATTTTGTTTATTTATCAGTGTTGGTGTATGGATATTTTGTGCGTCAAAAAGCTCATCAGATAATGGAAAAACTCCAAATGAAATGGCTGCGCTACTCGATACAAAAGATAGCGCCCCGTTGAATCAGGAAGTCAAGTCTAGTTTGGGTGTATCAGTAAAATATAATAGTCGAGAATTAATGGCTTTTGGGTTTGCTGATGGTTCTACTTTTTCTGGCGATGATTTGGAAGAAAAACGAGATTACGGCGTTATTCGAATTCGACCCGTTGAAACAAATCAAGCTGCGCGGGATGAAATTACGTTGGTTAGCCCTGAGCTTAGGATTACATCCACTAGTGATAAAAAATACTGGGAAAAATTATTAGGGAAAGAAGGTTATAAAAATCTTCCAAAGATTGATGCCTTGATAAAATCAAATAATGAGCAACGATCATCTGATAATCGATCAATTGAAATTAGCTCCAGTAAAGATATAAATTTTAAAGATTTTAAATACAAAAAAGTTAGCTATACCAATAAAGATGAACGCTATGGAGTAACTAGCTTACGACGCGAAGATTGTTATTTTACTATCCAAAACGATAGGCCTTATATTGCATGTATTGATAATATCAGAGCTGTGAATTTTAGTGTGGCTTCTCAATTAGAACAAGTATTAATGAATATTAGTTATAGTAAGCCAAGCGAAGATAGTATAGTAGATAAATCTGATGATTCAGATAATAATACCATGACTGACAGTAAAAAAGAATCTATTGCTAAGTCTGATGTAGATACAGTAAAAAGCGACAATAAAAATAAGAAAGATAATAAAACTATTAGTAACAATATTTCATCATATCTTTCTTCAACTAGTAGTTTTCGTAACTTTGCTAGTGTAGTCCCGTCGGTAGTGCGAACGGGAATGTTATATTGTGCAGATATAAAATTGACCCTACCAGACGGTAAGATTGGAACGCAGCTCACTGGCGCCTGTGTAGAAAAGGCTGGAAGTGGATTCTTTATATCTAGTGATGGTATGATTGCGACTGCCGCAAGTAATATTAACGTCACTCCGCGTGAAGCTATAAGAGCATATATAACAAACCCTTCTAATGTAGAACAAGCATCAGAGAGGTTAGGTCGCATTTTGCAGTATATGCTTGAATCTAAATTATTAATGCAAACCGATGTCGATGCAATTACTTCTGGATTATCTGAGCGTAATCAAGATATTATAGAAAAAATTTATATGTTGGCTGATATGATAGATAACGATAAAATATCCTTAGAGCGCGAAAAGTATTCCTATGCAGTTCAGACTTCTGACAGGCCGATAGTTATTAATAGAAAGAATAATGGTAGTCTCGAATTTACTTATTCAGATGATGTGCTTGAAGCTGAAATGATAAGTAAAAAATATGATACTGAAAAAAATCAAACAGATATATTTAAAGGTGATAACCTTAAGAACGATGTTAGCATCTTGAAGCCGAAGAAGACTGGGTCTTATCCAGCGGTTCTATTAGCTGGCTCGTCAACTGTTCCAAAAGATAGCTTAGTTGGCATAATCGGTATGCCTATGTATTCATCTGGGTCTATCTTGACAGGTCAATTGCGATCGACAGCTATGTTTAAACAGGGTGAAGCAAAACAGACTTTTGCTGGAGGTGATGCTCAGCGTTTACTAGTTTTAAACTCACCGTTACATTCAGGCATGGCAGGTTCACTTGCTATTAATAGCGAAGGGCGAGCTATAGGTGTGGCTTCATATAATACCGCTCAATGTCCTAATGGTGATTGTATATCTGGATCAGTTATTAGAGATATATCTGAAGTTAAACTGATTGTCAAAGATAATAATAAAGTTATAAATAACTCAAGTGTGGTATCTGATTTATGGAACAATGCATTAAATGAGTTGATTCGTGGTAACTACAAAAAAGCTACAGACCAATTTATTAGTGTGTCGCGGCAATATCCACAAAATTACTTAGCGAAGAGTTTTGCTGATTTTTCTAAATCTCAAATTGGAAAGGATACTGATACTTCTGGTATGAATATAGGTGTATCAATTTCTAGGCTAGTTACTATAATATCTGCAATTTTTCTACTATTACTTATTATTATACGTTTATTTATACGTTTATTTATACGCCCCCAGGCGGTTTCTCAATATGGATATATGACCGGGTCTGGCGGAGCGGCGGGCAATGCTTTCCAACAATCTCAGCAAACTATATATCCAGCCCAAGCTTCAAATCCATCAGGTGTATATACAAATCAGAGTTATAATCAACAACCACCAGTTACACTATCACAATACCCCGTAGGATATAATCCTAATCCTTATAGTAATCCCCAAAATAATCAAACTCCACCACCCGCAGGTAATCAAAATTCGCAATACTCCCAAGATGACAACTACAGATATTAGTATGTGTGCAGTAATGGTATAATATATGTATGACAAAAATTACCAAAGATACTGTAAAGAAGATGGCTCAACTTGGCAATATCGAGATTACGGAAGATGAAGCTAATAGTTTTGCTTTAGATATTGAGCGCACTCTAGCTTATATTGATCAGCTAAAAGAGCTAGATACGGATTCAATAGAACCAACATATCAAGTAACGGGTTTAAAAAATGTTTGGCGCAAAGACGTTATAGAGAAACCATCACCATCGCGTGATGATTTGTTACAATGTGTTGGTAATAATATTTTAAATTCACAGATAAAGGTACCTAAAGTATTATGAATATTGCCGATGTGAAATCAAGAATTGCAGAAAATGGAGCGGTTACTGAAATTGAAACTGCAATAAAAAAGGCTGAAGAAAGCTCTGGCTATAATGTATTTTTACATATATCTAAGGATAGGGCTATAGAACGGGCGAAAAAGGTTGATAGTGGCGAAATAAAAGGTAGCCTTGCTGGCGTGCCTTTTGCTGTTAAAGATAATTTTTTACATTTTGATGGCGCTACGACTGCCGCTAGTAGATTATTAAGTAATTTTACTGCCCCACTTCAATCAGAGACTATTGAGCGTCTTGAGAGCGAAGGTGCAATATGTGTAGGCTCTGTAAATTTAGATTCATTTGCTCACGGTGGAAGTACTGAAAATTCGGCATTTGGTGTTACAAAAAATGCTATAGATTCTACTATGGTTGCTGGTGGTAGTAGTGGTGGCTCTGCTGTTGCTGTTGCACTGGATATTGTACCATTTGCACTTGGTACGGATACTGGCGGATCAATTCGTCAACCCGCAAGCTTCAATGGAGTGGTTGGGTTCAAGCCAACTTATGGAACCGTTAGCCGTTATGGAGTTATTGCTATGGCTAGTAGTACTGATACCATTGGCGTTTTATCATCTAATATTAAAGATACTGAAAGTGTGATGTCTATTATCTCTGGAGAGGACAAAAAAGATATGACTACGCTTCCAGATTTTTTTGCTCCAAAAAATATACCAAACGGTAAGAAAAAGATTGCTGTAATTGAAGAATTTATTACTGAAGGTGTAGATTCTGGTGTGAGAAATGTTGTAGAGAATGCCATTAGGGTATATGAAAAATCAGGTTATGTAATCGAAAAGATTAGCTTGCCTATGATTAAATATGCGCTTGCTATTTATTATGTAGTAATTCCTGCTGAAATCAGTTCCAACTTATCACGCTACGATGGAATTCGTTACGGTAACCGAGCCGAAGGGCTGATGGGACTAGAAGAAGTTTATGCAAAAACTCGTAGCAATGGATTTATGCCAGAAAATAAGCGTAGAATTATGATCGGAAACTATGTACTTTCGAGTGGATATTTTGATGCATATTACCAAAAAGCACAAAAAGCACGTACACTTCTAATAAAAGAATTTACTAAAGCATTAGATAATTATGATGCTTTGATAGGTCCTGTTGCGCCAACTCCAGCTTTCAAAATTGGTAGTAAAAGTTCTGATCCTTTGATGATGTACCTTGAGGATATTATGACGGTACCAGCTAGCTTGGCTGGTCTACCGGCAATTAGTGTTCCAGCTGGTTCTTCTGAAGGTATGCCGGTAGGGTTGCAATTAATTGGCAAACAAAAAGATGATGCAAATATATTATCTTTAGCTCGTATTCTAGAGGAGACTGAAAAATGATATCTTCTAATGCAGTTACTATCATATTAATGTTTGCAATAATATTGATTATTGGTGGCGCAATATTAATTGCAATAGTGATGCGCGGCGGTAAAAAAATTGATCAAGATAAATACCGTTCTTATTGGTTGAAGATTGAAAATTCATTACAAAGAGATCAAGAAGCGAGCTATCATTTGGCGATTTTAAATGCTGATAAATTACTAGATAGCGCCATGAAAGATTTAGGTTATAAGGGAACTACAGCGGGCGAAAGACTGAAAAGAGCGAGTAGAGTTTTTTCAAATCTTAATGCAGTATGGGCGGCACATAAATTGCGTAATCGTATCGCCCATGAACCAGATGTAAAGATTGATTACGTAACCACACGCCGAGCCTTGGCTAGCTTTAAAAAAGCCCTAAAAGATATAGGAGCAATTTAATGAGTAAATATGATAAATATGAAATGACAATTGGTATTGAATGTCATGTACAACTTGCAACTAGTACAAAACTATTTAGTTCAGCTGATAACGATTCTCGTTTTGCCGAGCCAAATTCAAACGTTAATGCTATTGATTATGGGCTACCGGGTATGCTTCCTGTACTCAATCGTCATGCTGTTGATCTAGCAATAAAAGCTGGTAAAGCTCTTGGTAGTAAAATTGCTTTAGTAAGTAATTTTGATCGAAAGCATTATTTTTATCCAGATCTACCAAAAGGATACCAAACTACTCAGATGTATAATCCAATAATAGGAGCTGGTGAGATTGAAGCTCCTCTTGAAGATGGTGGTACTGTTAAAGTGCGAATTCACCATGCCCATATGGAAGAGGACGCTGGAAAACTTACTCATTATGGCGATTATAGCTTGGTTGATTTAAATAGAGCGGGTACTCCTTTGATAGAAATAGTCTCGGAGCCAGATATTCATAGTGCAGCTGAGGCGCGAGCTTATGCGGTTGAACTTTATCGCCGTATGACTTATGCGGGTGTAACTCACGGTGATTTATATCATGGTAATATGCGTTTTGATGTAAATATTAGTGTGGCACTTAAGGATTCTAATAAACTTGGCAAACGCACTGAGATTAAAAATTTGAATTCATTCCGTAGTGTTGAGCGTGCGGCGGCTTATGAGTTTAAGCGTCAGGTTGATATCATTGAAGACGGTAGCGCAGTTAAGCAAGAGACTCGTGGCTGGAACGATGATAAACAAATAACGATCAGCCAGCGCAGTAAGGAAGACGAACAAGATTATCGATATATGCCAGATCCTGACATTCCACCTATCGTGCTAACTCAAGAGGAGATAGATAAAATTCAATCAACCGTGCCACATTTACCAGATTTTTATCGTAAAAAATGGCAGGTACTAAATCTTGATAAATCTGTAATAAATTCTTTGCTAGATAATCAAAAATACGCTATTGAAATATCTGAAATTCAGGATAATGCAGGTGATTCAATTGCTAAACGGGTTGCACATTGGTTTGCTAGTGCTGTGTCGGGTAATGAAGAGAATAATATTGATTTACCAGAAAAACAGGACTTAATTGACCTTGCTCAGATGTCTGAGAAAAATGAAATTAGTAGTACAAGTGCAAAAGAATTATTCCATGATTTACTTAAGGGTGCGACTGATCCACGTAAACTTGCTAAAGAAAGAAATTTACTGCAAGTATCTGACGAAGCGGCAATAGCGGAAATTGTTGACGAAGTTATGAATGACCCTTCTTCTGCTAGCTCTATTGCTGATATAAAAGCTGGGAAAGAGAAAGCTATAGGGTATTTAGTTGGACAAGTTATGAAGCGATCTAGAGGTAAGGCAAATCCAGCTTTGGCTCAAAAATTAATAAGAAATCGCTTGTAATATTTTGATTTTTTGAAAATAATTCAAAATATAATAAAATAAGTGATACAAGATAATTTATTATCAAATACGGAATACTTATATTACTAAGGAGTTAATGTGAAACAGCCAACTAAAGCTATTATATGCGCTGCTGGTCTGGGTACAAGGTTTTTACCACAGACAAAGGCAATGCCAAAAGAAATGTTACCTATTATTGATAGGCCTGTTATTCAGTTAATTGTTGAAGAAGCTGTTGCAGCTGGAGTAACTGAAATAATAATTGTAACAGGAAGTACGAAGCGTACCATCGAAGATCATTTTGATCGTAGTGATGAGCTTGAGGCTGAGCTAAGAGAAAAAGGTAAACATGATAAAGCTGATCAAATCAAAAAGATTGCTGAAATGGCTAATTTCGTGTATGTTCGCCAAAAGGGTTCGCCAAAAGGTAATGCGCGTCCAGTGCTTAATGCGCGTCATTTAATTGATGATGATGAGCCATTCTTTGTATTTTTTGCAGATGACTTTTTCCGTAGTGACGTTCCTCGCGCTGTTCAACTTTTGGAAGCACATAAAGCAACTGGTAAATCTGTCATTTCTTTGATTAAGGTTGATAAGAAAGATGCCGATAAATATGGTATGGCTGCAATTAATAGCGAGGGTAGCAACAACGCATATCAGCTAACTCAATTAATCGAGAAACCTGGCGAAGAAAATTCTCCGAGTGACCTTGCTAGCGTTGGTGGATATTTATTGACGCCAGATATTTTGCCTATTATCGCGGAAGAAAAAATTGATAAAAACGGTGAAATTACATTGGCTGATAGCATTAATGAGCTCGCTCAAAAAGATGAAGTTTACGGTAGAATTATTGATGGCGTCTGGCATGATACGGGCGATCAGTTAAAATATATAAAAGCAGTTATTGATGTGGCATTGTCTAGCGATATTTATGGCGATCAACTAAATCAATATCTAAAAGAGAGGATCTAAATGGATAGCGCAGTGGTAATTCTTGTTGTTGTAGTTTCTGCTGCGCTGGTCTTTCTTTTGGTCTTATCTATAATTTTGGCAATTATATTGATAAGGATTAGCCGTCGAATAAAAAATATTGCTGATAGGACAGATATGATAGCTAATCATACTAATGAAACTGTAGCTAATATTGGTAAAGTGACTAATGCTATAAATCTAATTAAACTTATCATTGCTGCTATAAATGTATTTAGTAAAAATAAGACCAGAAGTCGAAAAGGGTAAATCAATCAATTTATAAAATAGAGGACTGATCTTTAAAGTAGTCCTCTATTTTATTATGGTATAATTATTATAATTATGGCTGCTGCGGAGGTAAAAGAAAAACACGATATTGGGCGTATGCTAAAAGCATCTGATTATGTTCATTTACATAATCATACTCACCATAGTTTACTTGATGGATTAACTAAGATACCTGATCTTGTAAATAGAGTAAAAGAAATGGGGATGGAGGCTTGTGCTATAACCGATCATGGAACTTTAAGTGGTGCTATTGAGTTCTACAAGGAGGCTAAAAAAGCTGGGATAAAGCCAATTATTGGAATGGAGGCTTATGTGGCTGCACGAGGCAGAGCCGATCGCGATCCTCAAAAAGATAAGGCTAGATACCACTTAGTTCTCTTAGCGATGAATCACAAGGGCTACCAAAATCTTATGCGGCTTTCGACAATAGCTAACTTGGAGGGGATGTACTATAAACCACGTATCGATCATGAGATATTAGAAGAATATAATGAAGGGTTACTAGTTCTTTCTGCTTGTGCTAGTGGTGAAATTGGTGAGAATTTACGGGACGATAACTATGAAGAAGCTAAAAGGATTGCCTCTTGGTACAAGAGTGTTTTTGGTGATAGATATTATCTTGAGCTTCAGGATCATGGTCATCCTGATTGTCCAAGTAGATGGGATGTTCAGACGCGAATAAACGAGCACATAGAAAAGCTTGCCGACGAGCTTGGTATTGAATGTGTTATATCGAGTGATGGTCATTACTTGAGCCATTCAGACCAGGATGCGCACGAGATTTTACTTTGTGTTGGAACAGGCTCTTATCTTAGTGATGAAAAACGTATGAGTTTAAAAGATTTTGAGCTTCATGTTACAGACCCAGCAGATATAATTGAGCGATGGAATAAAACAAATCCCCGCGCAGTTGCTAACACTAAAAATATTGCTGATAGATGTAATCTAGAGATCGAACTTGGTAAGATTTTAATTCCAAAATTCCCTACGCCTAATGGTGAAAGTGAAAAGGAATATTTAGATCACCTTGTTTATAGTGGTATGGCGTCACGTTATGCTGATATGGATCTAGATGAAGCTAAAAAACTTACCAATAAAGAGTTACGTGCAAAACTTACTAAAGAGCAAATTGATCGATTAGACATGGAACTTAGCGTGTTAGATAATATGGGTTATAACGGATATTTTCTAATAGTGCAAGATTTCATAAATTGGGGGAAAAGTCAGGGTATCATTTTTGGGCCAGGACGAGGCTCAGCTGCAGGATCAATTATTGCTTATGCTCTAAATATTACTGATCTTGATCCGTTGAAATATGACTTACTTTTTGAGCGATTTCTAAATCCAGACCGAGTTTCGATGCCTGATATTGATATAGACATCCAGGATACGCGTCGTAATGAAGTTATAGAATATTGCGCAAATAAATACGGTCATGAGCGAGTTGCTAATATTTGTACTTTTGGTACAATGGCTGCTCGTGCATCTGTGCGTGATGTGGCTCGAGTGTTACAAGTTCCATACGGTGAATCTGATAGGTTAGCCAAGTTAATACCTCCACCAGTTCAGGGAAGACATGTACCGATCAAAAAAACTCTAGTAGAAGATGCTGATTTAAAGCATGAGTACGAGACTAATCCAACCGCTAAAACAGTGTATGATTTTGCTAGTCAGCTTGAAGGCACTATACGTTCGCATGGGGTTCATGCTGCGGGAGTAGTGATAGCTCCTGATGATATTGTTAAATTTGCTCCTCTTGAAATTGCTCAGAAAGGTGTTGTAGCTACTCAATACCCTAAAGATCCAATTGAGGAGTTGGGGCTTTTGAAGATGGACTTTTTAGGTCTTTCTAATCTTTCTATTATCAATAATGCACTTCGTATTATTCGTAAGGTTTACGAAACTAAAATTAATCTTTCTGATTTACCTTTGGATGATAAAGAGACTTATGATCTATTCCAACGTGGCGATACGACTGGAGTATTTCAGCTTGAATCTGCTGGGATGAAGCGTTATTTGCGTGAGCTAAAGCCCGAAGTTTTTGAAGATATTATTGCTATGGTGGCACTATATAGACCAGGACCAATGCAGTTTATAGATAGCTTTATTAAACGTAAGCATGGAGAGGAAGATATTATATATCTTCATCCTGGTATGGAAAATTCCTTGAAAAATACGTACGGTATCCTGGTTTATCAGGAGCAGTTTATGCAGATCAGCAAGGAATGGTGTGGATTTACGGGTGGTCAGGCAGACACTTTACGTAAAGCTGTTGGTAAAAAGAAAATTGCTTTAATGCAAAAAGTTAAACCAGAGTTTGTTGAAGGTGCAATAAAGATAGGTCATGCCACAAAAGAAATAGCTGAAACTTTTTGGGATCAGCTAGAAGAATTCGCTAACTATTGTTTTAATAAATCACATGCTGCGTGTTATGGATTAATTGCTTATTGGACTGCATATCTTAAAGCACATTATCCTGATGCTTTTATGGCGGCATTAATGACTAGCGATCAGGATGATACCGAACGTCTTGCTATTGAAATGGCGGAATGTAAGCGTATGGGAATAGACGTTCTTAGTCCGAGTGTGAATGAATCTTTCGTAGAGTTTGCGGTGGTTCCTAATGAAAATAAAATACGCTTTGGTATGGCTGCTGTTAAAGGTGTGGGAGTAGCTGCCGTAGAAGAGGTTTTGCGTGCTCGTGAACAAGGCAAGTTTGTGGGTGTAGAAGACTTCGCTAAGCGAGTATCGACTAGTAAATTTAATCGCAAGGCTTGGGAATCATTAATTAAGAGCGGAGCATTTGATGAATTTGGCGACCGTTCTGATCTGCTTTACAATCTTGATGCAATTACAGCATTTGCAAGCAAGTTGCAAAAGGAAGCAGCTACTGGGCAAACTGATTTATTCGGCTTTTTGGGTGATAACTCTGCTAATGTAAATCCTACTATGAACTTACAAGTTTCTCCTGTAAAACATTCTGATAAAGAACGTCTAATGTGGGAACGTGAGCTTATGGGTCTTTATATTAGCGCTCATCCATTAGATAGCTTCGCTGTTTATTTAAGTGAACAAACTCAGCCATTAACGCAATTGAAACCAGATTTCGATGGGCGAGAGATGACTATTGGCGGCATAATTACTAATGTGCGTACTATAATTACAAAAAGTGGTACTAAAATGGCTTTTGTGTCGTTGGAAGATAAGTTTGGTGAGGGCGAAGTTGTTATTTTTCCTAATTTATTTGAGCAGGTTGGAGCTAAATTGGTGCAAGACGCCGTAATTCGCGTAACTGGTAAAAATTCAGCTCGCGACCGTGATGGCAACTTAGGTAGCGAAAGTAAAATGATTGCTAATGAAATAGTTGTTATTGATGACAAGGAAATTAATAGTTATGAGTCAACTGGTCGTAAAATGGAAGGTCCAAAAGTTGCGAGTTCGGTTAAAAGGGAGCGTAAAGTTCAATATAATACCAAAAGGTCAAATAGTTCTTCGGCGAATCTTAAAGTAAAAACCGCAAAAAAACAACAGAAAAATACCCATAAATCATTCGCCCCAGATGTGGTTAAACCGTTAACTATAAAGAAACTTTATGTGCAAATAAAAAATCCAGATGATAGCGAATCGCTGATGGTATTAAAAAAAGCCTGCCAAGAGCACCCTGGCTCGACTGAGATAATTTTAGTTTTAGGAGAGGATAAAAAATCTGCAATTCGTCTACCATTTAAAGTTGATGATGACCAGGCGTTTTTAAGTATCCTTGTTTCGCAACTGGGCGAGGAATCGGTTATCCTAAAGTAGTGTTAGATGATATAAGGCTATTCCAGCTGCAACACTGACATTGAAAGATTCTTTTTTGCCAAACATTGGAATTTCTAGTAAATAATCACACTGCATTAATATATTTTGACTAATTCCGTCAACCTCCTCACCTAGTATCAAGGCTATCTTGTTGTGAGGTCTGTAGTTTGGCAATTTTATCGACGATTCGTTTTGTTCTAATCCTATAATTTTATAGCCTTGGTTTCTGAGTGTTTCTATTGGAGGTGTTTCGCAATGTCTGAATTTAACTAGTTTTTCTGCACCTAAAGCAGTTTTATGCATTTGATTAGTAATTTTTTCATGAATATGTGGTAGACGATTGTCATGTAGAGGAAGGGATGGATAAGGTGTATATCCACTGCATATTATCTCTTTAATACCAAAACCTTCAGCTGTTCTAAAAATAGATCCAATATTGTGAATTGAACGTATATTGTGTGCTATTACTACTAGGTCTGTCATATTGATAGTATTATATCATAATATTAATTAGCAAATCTCAAGTATGACATCGTCTTTATGCTTTGTTATAATTAGTGTAATGGACGAAGAAAAAATTCAAATTGTACGCCGCCAGAATGATGAAGATGCGACTAGAAAGCGAGCTTCTATTCTTGGTCTGCAATATCTTGATGCTCGTGAAATTGAGCAGACCTTACCTTTAATTCATGATCTTATCAGTATACAAGAAATGCATACCAATCGAATTATACCTCTTATGGTTAATGAAGAAGCTAATACTTTTAGATTTGCTGTCACCAGTACAACGCCTCAGAGTGTACTTAAAAACATGACTAGAGAGTACGAAGATGATGGTCGTGCTATTCAATTTTTCTTGATTAGCCAATCCGCCTATAACGTTTTTATGAATAGGTATGACCCTCCTAAAGAGATTGTGTATGATGATATTGAAATTGCTAAGGATGGTGATAGTGAAACTATTGCGAGTGTAAGCCAGACTTTAAATTCTGTTGGTACTGATAGAGTTTTTGATTATCTGGTTGATCAAGCTGATAAATTGGGCGCAAGTGATATTCATATTGAAAACCAGCGTACATATATACGCGTGAGGATGCGTGTAGATGGAGCTTTACATCCAGTGGCGAACCTAGAAAAAGATCGGTACCGTGTTCTGATGGCGGCATTAAGTTCTAGGGCTAATATATCCACCGCATCTACTAAACCGCAATCTGGTCATATGAATAAGGAAGTATCAAGAGACGGAGTTACTCATCTATTAAATTTACGTGTAGAAGCAGTTCCAACTTTATACGGTCAAGATGTAGTAATGCGTCTATTTAATTTTGATACTTCACAGCTAAATCTAGATTTTCTTGGTATTGCAGATAAGGAGCGTCACGAGATTGATGAAATAATTAGCCATCCGCGCGGTATGGTTATGATGGTTGGTCCAACTGGTAGCGGTAAATCTACAACCCTTTATAGTATATTAAACGCCTTGAATACGGATGATCGTAAGATTATTACATTGGAAGATCCAATTGAAAATAGTATACCTGGAATAACACAGATACCTATAGATACTACTGGCGGGCAGCAATTTGCTGACGGTTTACGTAGTGTGCTGCGCTTAGATCCAGATGTTGTTATGGTTGGTGAGATTCGTGACCAAGAAACGGCTCGTACGGCTATCCAAGCATCTATTACTGGGCATTTAGTTCTATCTTCCTTCCATGCTAATTCTACTAGTGCTGCATTTAGTCGAATTATTGATATGATTGGTCAAAATCCTATTTTTAGCTCATCTGTTAGATTACTAATTGCTCAGCGATTAGTGCGTCGTCTTTGGGATGATAGCAAAGAGGCATATGAGCCAGATGATACGGTGCGCCGTTGGGTAAAAAACGTTTTAAAGGATTTACCTCCCTCTATTGAATGTCCAGATCTAGATACATTTAAATTATATCGACCTGTACCTACACCAGAAGTTCCTTTTGGATATAAAGGGCGAATGCCTGTGATGGAGCAGATGGTTGTTACAGAGGAAATTCAGAAGTTCTTGCGTGGTGATGTTACAGAGGTTCATACCGAAGCTATAGAGGCTGCTGCTAGAAAGAACGGAATGGTGACTTTGCTTGAAGCGGGCGTGCTGGCGGCTTTAAGGGGTGAAACTACTCTTGAAGAAGTGAATAGAGTTATATAATAATTAAGCACTTTGCTTTATATAAATTAGTTGTAATTTCATTATATAAGAAAATAATACTAGCCCTTCTTTATAGGGCTAGTTTTGTGTGTAATTAAATTTAAGTTTATTTAATTACATTTGCGACAGTTTTTACTACTCTCTTGTCGAATGGTGATGGAATTATCTCAGATGCGCTTGGATTTTCAACAAGTTCGGCTATTGCTTCAGCTGCAGCAAGTTTATGTTGATCTGTAATTTTCTTAACACCATTATCAAGTGCACCACGGAAAATACCAGGAAAGGCTAAAGAGTTATTTATTTGATTAGCAAAATCGCTTCTACCTGTAGCTATAATGGCTGTGCCAGCAGATTTTGCCTCGTCTGGCATTATCTCTGGTGTTGGATTTGCTAGTGCAAAAATAATTGGGTCTTTCGCCATAGTTTTAACCAATTCTGATGTGAGCAATCCTGCTCTTGAAACTCCTATAAATATATCTGAGCCGCTAAGCGCGTCTTGTAACGACCCGCTTTGTGAAGAATTAATGTAATCTAAAAGAATTGTTTTTTCTGTATTTAAATCAGTTCTATTTTTATTAATAATGCCACGGCTATCAACAGCAAGGATATTTTTAATTCCATATAAGTTTAACAGTTTAATAATTGCAGTACCAGCAGCACCTGCGCCAACCACCGTAATTTTACAGTCAGTTAACTTACGATTAGTTAATTTTGCTGCATTAATTAATCCAGCAAGTACAACTATAGCTGTGCCGTGCTGATCATCGTGGAACACAGGAATGTCTAATTCTTTTTTTAACCTTTCTTCAATTTCAAAACATTTTGGTGCAGCAATATCCTCTAGATTGATAGCTCCAAAACTTGGTGCAATAGCTTTGACTGTCTTGATAATCTCATCAGGCTCATGGACATCTAAAACTATAGGTACACTATCCACGTTTGCAAAGTGTTTTAATAAAAGCGCTTTACCTTCCATTACTGGCATAGCTGCCTTAGGTCCTAAGTTACCTAAACCAAGAATAGCTGATCCGTCGCTTATTATTGCTACTAGATTGTTAGTCCAAGTGTAATCAGGTAGACTTTCTGGATTTGCTGCAATTATTCGACTAATTTCTCCAACGCCAGGTGTATAATAGGCGCTTAACTTATCACGATCTAATTCTTCTTGGTCGCGTATTTGTGTGGTAATTTTACCTTTATATTTTTTATGTAATTCTATAGCTAGTTTATTGTAATCCATACAATCTATTATACTAGAATATATTATTAGTTTAAAATATCGGATTAGCCGAAACGATAAATATTGTGTATGTAATTTAACTATGTTATAATTACTGCAATTGTATCTATTTTAATGTTAAAGTGTCGTGAATTCATTGTGTGGAGCCGCAGAGATACAACTGCGTGGCCAGCTAGTTGATGTAGCGAACCTGATGAGTGAAAGGTTGGACTTATATGAGTTTTGCATTGATTCAAAAAGTAAACGAAAAGCAAAAGAAACATGCTGTAGTTGATGTTCGTAGCGGTGATACTGTGCGTGTTTCGCAGCGTATTAAAGAAGGTAATAAAGAGCGCGTTCAGGTTTTTGAAGGTGTAGTTATTCGTACTGATAATAAAGATAGTCACACTAGCCGAATTACCGTACGTAAAATAGCTAGCGGTGTTGGTGTAGAAAAAAGCTTTTTAGTACACAGTCCTCTTGTTGAAAAGATCGAGATTGTGAGGCGTGCTAAGGTTCGTCGTAAGTTCTTGAGTTTCTTACGTGAGCGTAGTGGTAAGAGTGCTCGTCTAAAGGCTGTAAAATTTGATCGTGAGGCAGTTAATACTTTACCGGATAAGCCAGCGTCAAAAATAGAAGAAACTAAAGAGTCTGATGAGTCTAATAGTAAAGAAGATAAATAGTTAATAAATTGATAAACTCCGCAATCCGCGGAGTTTTTTGTAGTGTATAATATTTATTATGATTTTAGGGATAGATGAGGCTGGGCGCGGTCCTTGGGCTGGACCATTAGTAGTTGGTGCTGTGGTTTTGGGCGGAGCTTATATTAGTGGGCTAACTGATAGTAAAAAATTATCAAAAAATAAGCGCTCTCGAATATATCGTGAAATAGTAAATACAGCAAAATCATACAATACAGGCTGGGTTAGTGCGAAAGAACTTGACGAAATTGGTATGAGTGCTGCGTTAAGACTTGCATCTATTCGTGCTGTAAAGGGAATAAGAATCTCCTATAGTGAAATTATTATAGATGGTACGGTGAATTTTTTAGCTGAGACTGGAAAAGGTAAATATGTAAAGACTATGCCAAAAGCTGATCTTCTAGTACCTAGTGTTAGCGCGGCTAGTATAATTGCTAAAGTTGAACGTGATAACTATATGGAAGAACTAGATAACTTATATGAAGGCTACAAGTTTGGCTCAAATGCGGGTTATGGTACTGAAAAACATCGTCTAGCTATTGAAAAATTAGGCGTTACTCCTGAGCATCGTGTTAGTTTTAAACCTTTAAATAAATATGCAAAAGATTTAAACCGTAGTATATTTTGTAGAAATTCTTACGACATATCATGTAAAAAGACTATTAAAACTACCAAGCAAATAGGTGACGCCGCCGAAAACTCCGTGAGTGAAAAGCTCATAAATAATGGTCATGATATTATTGCTCGCAATTGGCGTACGCGTTATTGTGAGATTGATATAATATCAAAAAAAGATAGTACTTTATACTTTACAGAAGTAAAATATCGCAAAAATAATAATTTTGGCGATGGATTTGACGCTATAGATTCTAGAAAAGAAAAACAGATTAGATTCGCGGCTGAGTTATTTTTAAGTAGAGTGTCGTATTCTCAAGATCTAGATATAAAATTACTAGCTGCAAACGTAATTAATGATGTAAATAATATTACAATTTTAGAAATTTAGAATCAATGAATAAAGAAAAAACATTTGCACAAAAAGTAATTGAGTACAATGATAAAATATCTAATATATCGATAGAATTACCCAAAGGATTTAGAGTAGTTAATCCTTTTAATGGAGAAAATAGAACAAAAGTAAAAGATATATCTAAAATATTTTATACAAATTATTATGATGATAACAATAATCGTAGTTTAATAATAGGGAGTTCACCTGCAAAAAGAGGAACAGGGGTGACAGGAATACCATTTGAAGATTCTATTAATTTGCAAAAAGAAACTGGAATATTAATTGATGAATAGAAAAATTATATTCATTAATCATAACTAATATAGAAGAAATAATTAATTTAGGAATTAATAAAAAGGTCTGTTATTGTATAGGAAGCGGAGAAAATTATGCTTTTTTAAAAAAGATAAATGAAGATTATAATTTTTTTGAAAAGATAGAACCACTGGAATATCCAAGATATATCATGCAATATAACTCAAAAAGAAAAGATGAATTTCTTGCGAAGTATTTGAGGTTATTAAGACACAGTATAGAATAATCGCATAGAGTATATGTCATATTTTACGCTATACTGTAAGTATGGGGAAATCATACAAGGCTAATTACAGGGTACGTAGACTAGTTGCGAGTATATTGCTGGCAATTATTTCTGTTTCTGGTGCTGTATATTTTAAGTCACAAGAAAATTTAACTTCAAACACTATTAAAATTGAAAATAAGCTAACTGATTCTAATATTCAGAAAAATAGTGCCGCAAAAGCGCTAAATGAACTTGAAGTTAAGGGGCGTGCTCCAAAAACGGGATATAGTCGAGATCAGTTTGGCAAAGGCTGGCAAAAGGATGCTAGTGGTTGTGACACTAGAAATCAAATTTTACAGAGAGATCTAAAAGAAATAAAACTTGATACACATTGTAAGGTTATTAGTGGTGTTCTTGATGATCCATACACTGGCAAAACTATAAATTTTACGAAAGGTAAAAATAGCGACAAAGTTCAGATAGATCATGTAGTGGCTTTGAGTAATTCATGGCAAACGGGTGCACAACTACTTCCCCCTGAAGAGAGAATTAGACTGGCGAATGATCCATTAAATTTGTTAGCTGTTGATGGTCCTGCTAATCAGCAAAAAGGTGATGCTGATGCTGCAACTTGGTTACCATCAAATAAATCTTACCGCTGTGCTTATATAGCTAGGCAGATTGCTGTTAAAAAAGTATATCATCTTTGGGTTACACAATCCGAAAAGACTGCTATGGAAAGAATTTTAAACTCTTGCCCGAATCAGACACTTATAATAGAAAACCAATAGAATCTATAGTCCTCTTAGTCGCATAATATCAACCATGTCTTCTGGTGAAATATTTTCAGGTTCTTTATCAATACATCCTTTTAATTTATTTAATATATCTTGCTTCTTAATATCAACTCCAATTGCCACCAAGTTACTCATAGGTGTTTCGTCGTTTTGCCACTCTTCTGCTGATTGACTTATATGAGACCCAACCTTATGTATAATAATTTTTTGTTCAAATCCTTTCATTCCGTAGTAGATTATACCTTTGAGCCGATAAACATTTGACGGTAAAGTCTCTATAAAATGGTTAAATTTTTTAGGGCTAAGTGGTTTTTTTGAAGAGAAACTAATTGAGTCGAAATTATCATGTAGGTGATCGTGCTTACTATGTTCAGTACTTACAGCTAAACTGAGCTGTTCGGGCTTTGAAGTATTTAAATCAATATCAAAAAGTAATCCTGGATTTAATCTTCCCTCTGTAGTTTGTATTATAATACTATTTGGATTTATTTTATTAATGGTTGATTTAATTGATGCAAGATCATTTTTATCTACAAGATCTATTTTGTTTAATACTATAATATCTGCTGCCGCGATGTGATTATTTATTTTAGGGTGATTTTTAAGATTATCTATAATATTCTTAGCATCGACTATATAAACGACACCATTCATACTAATTGATTTATTACTGCTATATAATATTAATTTTCGCAGATCTATAGGTTCGGCAATTCCGCTTGCTTCTATAACTATGGCATCTATTTTTGAGTTAGGATGGGAAAATGTTGCTAATATTTCATCAAGGCCACCATCGTTCATCTGGCAACATATACAGCCACCTGACAATTCCATGGTATTATCTGTCTGTCTACTAACTAAAAGAGAATCTATATTAACCTCTCCAAAGTCATTTACGATTACGCCAATCTTTTTGCCATTACTACTGCGCAAAATGTGATTTAGGGTGGTTGTTTTGCCTGATCCTAAGAATCCAGCTAATATAATTACGGGTGTCTTTTTCATCTATAATTATTGTATATCTTGGTGTTAAATATTAAAAGTTAATTCTTGACCACTTTATATATTATTGATACAATAAAAACGTACCTATTTATTCCCGGCCAGAAGGTCGGGTTTTTTGATAAATATCTATAAAGGAGAAAAATGGAAGATATAAATTTAAAGCAATTGACATTGGCGGTTCGTGCAATAGCTGAAGAAAAAAACTTGCCAGAAGAAACAGTCTTAAGTGTTATCGAGCAAGCAATCGCAGCTGCTTGGCGTCGAGATAATGGCGAGAGGGAACAAAATGTTCGCGCAGAGTTAAATACCGTTGAAGGTACTGCAAAAGTTTTTGTAATACGAACTGTAGTGGAAGAGGTTGAAAATCCTGTAAAAGAAATTAGCTTAGATGATGCAAAAAAGATTAAACCAGAAATAGAACTTGGCGATGTAATTGAAGATGAACATAAGGTAACTTCTTTTGGGCGAGTTGCTGCTCAAACTGCTAAACAAGTTGTATTGCAGAGACTACGAGAAGCTGAGCGTGATGTTATGTTGTCTGAATTTGAAGATAAAATTGGCACAATGGTTACTGGCATTGTTCAGCGAGTTGAACCTCGTGTTGTACGTATTGAGCTTGGTAAAGCATCTGGTATTTTACCACAAAGTGAACAGATTCAGGGTGAAAGATATAGTGTAGGTTCGCGCATAAAAGTTCTAATTAAAGATATTGAACGTGAAAATCGTGGCCCTCAGCTTATTTTGACTCGTGCTAGCGAATTATTTATGGAGCGATTATTTAATCAGGAAGTACCTGAAATGGATGCTGGTGCTGTAGAGATTAAAGGAATTGCTCGCGAGGCTGGACGTCGTACTAAACTTGCTGTATCTAGCACTGTTCCAGGTGTTGATGCTGTTGGTACTTTTGTCGGTGGTCATGGAACACGTGTGCAGGCTGTAATGAATGAAATAGGTGATAATGAAAAGATTGATATAATTCCTTTTGAGGATGATATTGAGAATTACATCCGTAATGCACTTAGCCCTGCAGAAGTTTCTTCGGTTGAGGTTGATGAAGAAAATAAGCGCGCAAAGGTTTTTGTAACCGAGGATCAGCAATCTGTTGCTATTGGCCGTGGTGGTCAGAATGTAAGATTGGCTAGTAGATTGACTGGATATGAAATTGATATTGAAACTAAACAAGCGAATGAAGTAGTTGAAAAGCCTCGTAAAAATATTGAGGATAGCCTATTCAATGCATTAGAAGAAAACGATCAATAACAGGATTTACAAAGTATAATTTAACTTAGCACTCATATTGCGTGAGTGCTAAGTTATTGTTATAATGTAAATATGCCAGATAATTTCCCTGATTTTATTGGAAGACTTAATGAAGAGGCGCGTACAAGTTTATATTATGCGGATTCTATTGCACGTGGATACGGTAGCACTTTAATTGGAACTGAATATCTTTTGCTTGGAATTTTGGCGCAAGGGGATAGTCTTGGTGCGAAGATTTTAATTGAATCGGGAGTGACGTTAGATAAAGCTGAGCAAGCTTTAAATCTAAAACCTGGTCTTAGACAAATAAAGATTGGCGTTAATACTCTAACTGAGCCCGCTCAAGTATCTTTGAAGATGGCTTGGCAGCTGGCTGAGGAATATGGTAGTAGTTACCTTGGAACAGAACATATATTACATGGCTTGCTAGTTCAGGAAAAGAGCAAAGCATCAGAGCTTCTAGGTAGATTAGGTGTGCATACGGGAAGTATTGTAACTTTAATAGAAGACCATATAAATAATCAAAACCGCACTCAAAATATAGAAACTGACCAAATTCCTAGGGAAAAATTTAAAAATATTCTAAAGCAATTTGGAGTTGATTTAACTCAAAAGGCTCGTCAAGGTGAATTAGACTCTGTTATAGGGCGCTCTAAGGAGATAACTAGAATTATTACTATTCTAAGTCGTCGTCGCAAAAATAATCCTTTGCTAATTGGGGAGCCTGGTGTTGGTAAAACTGCAATTGTAGAGGGTCTGGCCTTAAAGATTGCTGAAGGGTCGGTTCCAGTTCATCTTCGCAATATGTCAATTATTCAAATTGATCTTGCATCTGTAATATCTGGAACTAAATATCGTGGCGAATTTGAAGAGAGAATTAGACGCATTATCGCGGCGGTTAAGAAGTCACCTGATGTAATTTTATTCATAGATGAGATTCATCTTCTAGTTGGTGCAGGAGCTGCCGAGGGATCTATGGACGGTGCTAATTTATTAAAGCCAGCTTTGGCGCGAGGTGAAATTAGGCTAATCGGAGCTACCACTTTAGATGAATATAAAAAACATATAGAAAAAGATAGCGCACTTACACGTAGATTTCAGTCAATTATAGCCAAAGAACCTTCTAAGAGTGAGGTTATGGCTATTTTGCGAGGTTTACGTGAAAATTATCAAAAACATCATAATGTTTTTATTAGTGATGACATACTAGAAAATGTTGTTTACCTAGCTGATCGATATATAAAAGACAGGTTTATGCCAGATAAGGCTATAGATGTGCTGGATGAGGCATCTGCGTTGGTGCGTGTGCGTGTTGGTAATAGTAATATATCTATCGCCAATATGGCTGACGAAATAGATAACTTAGAGTCTAAAATAAACAACGCCTCTCAGAATGAGGAGTATAAAGAAGCCGCAGATTTAAAAACGAAGCTTTTACAATTGAAAAAACAATATAACAAAGCCAATAAAAAACGTAAAACATTTCCCGTAACTATTGATGATATTGCTAAAGCTACCTCAAATATTACAGGTATTCCATCGGAAAAATTACAAAAAAGCGAGCAAAGAATGCTGGTAAATTTAGAAAAACATTTAGGTAAATATTTAATTGGACAAAATGATGCTGTAGTAAAAGTTGCTAATTCTATTAGGCTTAGTCGTAGTGGAATTGCTAATAGTAGTCGACCAATGGGGAGTTTCGTCTTTATGGGTCCTACTGGCGTTGGTAAAACTGAACTTGCCAGGGTCTTAGCACGCGAAATATTTGGTAGTAATGATAATCTGGTCAAAATTGATATGAGTGAATTCTCTGAAAAACACACAGCTAGCCGTCTCATTGGTGCTCCCGCGGGTTATATAGGTTACGATGATGGCGGGCAACTTACAGATAAAATTCGTCGCCAGCCATACAGTGTAGTTTTATTCGATGAAATTGAAAAAGCGCATCCTTCGATTTTTCACTTATTACTACAACTTTTAGAAGATGGGACTATAACCGATGGACAAGGTAGAAGCGTTGATTTTACAAATACAATAGTAATTTTAACAAGTAATCTTGGCGCTGAGGCTATGCAAAAGGAATCAGAACTCGGATTTATGATAGCAAACGCTAAGGATCGCCGTCAGTTTGATGATGTACATAAACATAACGCTGAAGCAGCTCGCGCCGCCCTAGATGAGTTTATGCCACCTGAATTAATTAATAGATTTGACAGTATAATAACTTTTAGGGCGCTCGAAAGGAAGCAAATTAATCAGATTGTTGATTTATTTATAAGCGATCTTAAAGATAGATTATCTAGAAAAGGCATATCATTAGTACTGAGTCCCAGTGCAAAGAAAATTTTAATTAACAAAGGGTATAGTAAAAAATATGGTGTTCGTCCACTTCGTAGAACTATTGAAGATATAATTGAGCATCCAATTGCTGAAGGTATTATTAAGGGTGACTTTGTAGCGGGGACTATAATTACAGTTTATTCAAAACGTGGTAATATATGTATGAAGGGTGGCTATGAATCAGATGAGAAGTCATAAATCATTATTATTTGCTGTAATTAATTTATGTATTATTGTTTGTGTTGTAGTTGCAGCTATCTTCAATCGTCAATATATTATTGATAAGTATAATGCATGGGAGTTTAAGCCTAGTCCTGAGATTGCGCAAATTGCTAACGATGTAGGATTAAATGAAAATGGCAGATTTTATTATTTTGCATCACGTCCAGAGTTAGATTTTGCAAAGGAATTCAATGGGGAGTGCAGGAGTAGAGAGCAAGGCAATGCAATTTTGGGATGCTATAAAAACCAAAGAATCTATATATATAATGTAAACGATGAGCGATTAAACGGTCTAAAAGAAGTTACGGCAGCTCACGAAATGCTTCATGCAGCTTATGAACGTTTGCCTGAATCTGATAAAAAAGCAGTAAACACCTTGCTCGAAAAAGAATATAGAAAAAATAGTGATGCAGAATTCTCTAAGCGTATGGATTATTATAAACGCAACCAACCTGGTGAGGAATATAATGAACTTCATTCTATTATAGGTACAGAGTTTGCTGATATTTCCCCTCAGCTTGAGGATTATTATAAAAGATATTTTAATAATCGCTCACAAGTTGTTGCTCTACACTCAAAATACAGTGATAAATTTAAAGAATTAAAACAGGGTTCAGCTAGCTTGCGTAAGGAACTTGAAAATCTTTCTATTAGCATTAATAATGCATCACTTAAATATAATAAAGATATATCTAATCTAAATAGCGAGATAAATACCTTTAACTCTAGGGCTAAGAATGGTGATTTTTCTTCTCAGGAGGATTTTTTGAACGAGCGAAGCTATCTAATTAAATCAACGCGCAAGCTTGAGCAAGATAGAGCTAATATTAATAGATACATTGGTCAATATGAATCAAAACGAATTGAATATAATAAATTAGTAGATGAGTCAAATAGTATGTACAAGGCTATGGATAGTACGTTAGCTCCAGCTCCTAGTATATAAGGTCAAATTGGAGTAATATGGCGAAATCAAAGCAGAAATTTATTTGCCAAAATTGTGAAGCAGTCTTTTATAAATGGGCTGGTCGCTGCGAAAATTGCGGGGAATGGAATTCACTGGTTGAGCAGACTTTACCAGAGATGGGCAGATCAGCAGTAGCGAGAAGTATAAACAACGGGAAACCTCTACAGGTTAATTCACTAAACTCTATACCTTTTGAAGAAGGTATGAAACGCCTCAAAACGGGTATTGGAGATTTGGATATAATCCTCGGAGGAGGTATTTTACCTGGAGGTGTTACTCTATTGGCGGGTCAGCCAGGAATAGGTAAAAGTACCTTATTGTTACAAACGGTTTCTAATATTGCCCATAACTATGATGTTCTGTATATTAGTGGCGAGGAGTCAGCTGGTCAAGTTCGACTTAGGGCTGCGCGCCTTAGCGCTGATAAAAGCAGCAATTTAAATTTTGCGGCAAGTACTAGCGCAGATGATATCGCAGCAACTATTAGGACAGGAAAATACCAGCTAGTGGTTGTTGATTCAGTACAAACCTTACATTTAAATGAAATTACATCGTCTCCTGGTAGTGTTAGTCAGATTACTAACAGTAGTAATGCAATTATAAATGCTGCAAAGGAAACTGGAACATCTGTTATTTTTGTTGGTCATGTTACTAAAGAAGGGTCAATTGCTGGACCTAAAATTCTGGAACATTTGGTAGATGTTGTGCTGCAGTTTGAGGGTGATAGATATGGTGGTTTTAAGATAGTTCGTGCTGTAAAAAATAGATATGGATCTACTAATGAAGCTGCTATTTTTGAGATGGGCGAGAAAGGACTAAAGATAGTTGAAAATCCTTCTGCGGCTCTTTTGGCCGAACGCCGTGATGAAGACGGTTCTGTGGTATTGGCGACGCTTGAGGGTGCTAGGCCGCTGCTTGTTGAAATACAAGCACTTGTAAATTCAACAAATTTCGGGTATCCTAAACGTACAGCAAGCGGGTTTGATATTAATAGATTAAATTTACTAATTGCGGTCCTTGAGCGCCGTACAAAATTGAAATTATCAGATAAAGATATCTATATAAATGTGGTTGGTGGTATAAAGATCAGCGACCCAGCTGCTGATCTGGCAATTTGTATGGCGATAGCTAGCGCTTCGGCTGGGCGAAGACTAAATTATGGCACGGTTGTTTTTGGTGAAGTTGGTCTTGGTGGAGAGGTTCGTTCGGTGACTAGTATTGAAAAACGCATAGCTGAGGCTAAGAAACTTGGTTTCACAAAAGCGCTTGCGCCAAGAACTAGCAAGGATGAATTTATAATTGGTGTTGATAATGTTCGCTCAACCTTAATCGAATATTTACAAAAATAAAAGGAGAAATATGGAACTAAAAGATTTATTATATATATTTTTGCTATTGGTTATACTTGTAGAAGTCAGCTATGTAATTTATATAATGCATAGCAGTAGGGCTAGAAGTAAAAATACGGCTATGTATGTCGATACTTCTGTTTTAATGGATGGGAGAATTTTGGAAGTTGCTAAAACTGGATTTATAACGGCTGATTTGATTATCCCGCGTAGTGTTATAGGTGAACTTCAGCTGTTAGCCGATGGATCTGATAGTAGCAAGAGGACTAGAGCGCGCTATGGATTAGATATCGCGCAAAAACTTAAAGATTGTGATAATATCAGCGTAAAAATACTACAAGATAGCGGTATGCCTCACGAAAATGTTGATGATAGACTACTATCATTGGTAAAGAAGTATGGTGGCGTGATTTGCACTATTGATTACAACTTAAATAAAGTTGCCCAGGTAGAAGGCATAGGTGTTGTAAATATTAATGAGTTATCGAAAAATGTGAGGTTCTTGCATCTACCTGGCGAGATAATAAAGCTAGATATCACGCAAAAAGGTCAAGAGGCAAATCAAGGAGTTGGATACACTAGCGACGGAACTATGGTGGTAATAGAAAATGCTAGCAAATATATAGGTAAATCTATGGAAGTAGAACTTGTTCGGGCTCTTCAGACTGATGCTGGTAAGATGATGTTTGCTAAATTGACGCCTACTTCATCTTCGTCAAAAAATAATATTCTAAAAAACAGCAAGCACAACTCAGATACGGTTATAGCTAAGATAAAGTCATCTGGGCGTAAAATGAACCATAGAAATATTTCTAATAACTCTAATAGGGCTAGAGAAGAGAATAAGTCCTCTATTGTGGCTTCTAAGAAAGCAACTGCTAAACCTAGTAAACAGATTTTATCTGCAGTAGGCGGAAAGTCTCAAAAACCGAAATCAATATCCAAAAAATCTACTAACACAAAGACTAAAGAAGATGTATTGATCAGCCTGCTAGAAGAAAACCAAAAGTAAGTTACTTTTCTATATTTAATCTATAACTAAGAAGTGTAAATATATATTAAATAAAATAATTATAACCCTACTATTTAGAGTAGGGTTATAATGAGTAGTCTAAGAGCCAGCTAAGCTAATAGTACGAGATAGTTGTTTATTGTGGAATACTAAACTCTAACCGTTACTTCTTGTACTATTAATTCTTCTTGACCTTGTGTCTGCCGCAGTCGGTGGCCGGGATTCATCATCCTTATCGTCGTCATTTGAGGATGGTTTATCTTCCGTATATTTACGTGAAAGAGTTCCTGTGTAGTATGCATTATCTTGTACTGTGACCACTATCTCTTGATTATTAGAAAGTTGTGTAGTAACTGATGTAGTGCCTGATCCCGATATCCCGCTGTCCATCACTATACTACCACCGACTGTTATCTTTATATTGCTTAGGGGATGTGTACCTTGGGTTGTTTGCACTATAATTTTATGTGAGCTACCACTTTTTTCTATAGTCATGTAATTAATTGATGGTTTGACGTCGTCACATTTATGTATATCATCGTCTTTGCTGGCATCGTATCCATCTGGAGCAATATAGGTAGGTTTTTTAGTAATAGGATCAGTTGATTTCTGTACTCCTATTTCAATTTTTGCATCTGTTGGCGTACAATCTGTAGCTTTCTTTTTGGATACTTTATCAAAAGTTAACTTTTCGTCGCTATTTCCTGCTTTTTGATCAAACCATGAAGGGTAAACATCTGTCTTGCCGCCAATACTGAGGTCCCTTATGCCTTGAGGTCGAACAAACTGTTGATTAATTTTCCATTTGCCGTCTGGCTGGTAAACTGTTTTATGTACAGATTCTGTATAGTTATTGGCTACACGTCTTACTACTGAGTTATCGCTTGTTGCCAGTGGCCGTCCATCATGATTACCCATCCATACGCCGCTTGCTACAACTGGTGAATAATTCATAAACCATGAATCTTTTGCGGCTCCTTTACCATTTTCAGTGGTACCAGTTTTTGATGCTGTTACGACATTTGGTACAACAAATCCAAATGACCTACCTTGGGAGCCAAAAGTAATTGATCGAGCATTTGCATCACTAAGTATGCTAGTTAACATGTAAGCTACCTGTGGATCAACTGCTTGCTTAGATTCATTATCTTCCCATTTCTTCAGTACTTCGCCCGTTGAATTTTTAACTTCAAGCATATATGCCAAAGGTTTATAGCTACCACCTCTAGCTAAAGTTGCATAAGCATTGGTATGTTCAATTTGTCTTACTGTGCATCCACCTCCGATTGATGCCGAAAGGCCTGCGTCGTTATTATTTTCGCAATAAGATAAATCTCCTAAATCCTGAGCGGTTTTAATGGACTCCTTTATACCTGATATATACATTGCTTTTACGGATGGTCGGTTTAATGATCCTGCCAGAGACTGTCTTATTGTAACATTTCCATAGGTCTGACGGGTGTAATTTTGTACAGTACAACTTCCTCTATAGCCAGCGCAATATATATTATCAATATTTTCATCTCTTAATATTGAACCTGGCGCATAATTTACACCTTTTCGTTGTTTAAATAATGGTGCGAAGTCTACTATAGGCTTAATACTTGAACCTGGCTCTAGTAATGAAGTTGCGCTATTTTGCTGTCCATAGCCTGGTTTATTATAGTCAACACTTCCTACCATTGCTATAACTTGACCAGTTTGAACATCTACAGATGATAAAGATAGATTATCACCACCATAGCGAGGTAACATGCTAGCACCTGCCGCGACTGCCGCTTCAGCAGCTTGCTGAGCTCTCCAATCAAGGGTTGTTTTTATTGCAAGACCTCCGCGACCTACTGCAGTTTTACCCAACTCTCTTTCCAATTGTTTGCGTACCTCAAGAACAAAATGCGGAGCTTTTATTCCTTCTGTGTTCTCAACAAGTGGTTTAATGTGCGCTAAAATAGGGTAGGCTTTAGCTTCTTTTGCTTCAGCTTCTGTGATGTAGTTTAATTCTCGCATAGAATCAATTACTTTGTGTTGGCGTTTAATTAATGCTTTATGGCCAGCTTTATTGTATGGATCATATAATCCTGGTTGGTTCGGTATGCCAGCCAATAACGCTGCTTCTGCGATACTTAAATCTTTAGATGATTTTCCAAAATATGTTCGTGCACCACTTTCTACGCCGTTTCTACGTCCTCCATAGGGAGACTCATTGAGGTAAAGTGCAATAATCTGCTCTTTATTGTACATACGCTCAACCTCAATAGATAAGATTAATTCTTTAATCTTACGAGGAATACCTTTTATCCCGCGCTCTTTAGATTCTTCAGGGAAGAATACTTGTTTAACTAGCTGCTGTGTTAATGTCGAGCCACCTTGTGTACTACCACCTCTAGCATTATTGACAATTGCCCTCAATAAACCAGTAAGACTAACTCCTTTATGATTATAAAAATCGCGGTCTTCAATTGCTATCGTAGCCTGGCGCATTCGATCACTGATTTCAGTACTTTTGACTGTGTGTCTGTAATTGCCGTCTCCTTTATCTTCCCATAGGAGAACATTATTACGATCATAATAACGAGTTAACGTTGTTTGAACACGCTTATCTAATTCTTCGGGACGGATTGAGTCTATATCTTTCCTGAAATAAGCAAATAATGCAGCAATAGAAACGGTTATAATCAATACGAGCACACCTACTATCTTCAATAGCATCATCGCACCTTTGCGACTAAACCAATAGCCTATCACTCGTTTTGGATGCATACGGTAAAGTAGACGCTTAAATGGATTTTTTGGCAATGTAGCTAAATATTCAGCATGTTTTCGATTACGCTGATCTTTCTTTGTTTTATGCTTCTGCGATAAATTCGCATAAAGACTCATATTGCGAGAATTAGTATTCTTTTTCTTAACCATCCTTATCACTCTTTCATAAGCGTTATTTTGTACTTATTATAACAAAGAATCTTTAAAATAGGCTAGCCTTTTGAACTAATTGAGCAATATTGGTCTAACATGGTATAGTGAATATTGCAAATGTATTCCTAATTTATCGGAGGACAATGTTATGGATTTAATAGAAAAGCTAAATGGTAACGTATCAGAAAGCGCAAAAGAAAATATCCGTCGGTGGTTAACTGAGGATAAATTTAGCGATTATCGAGATGAACTATCTACGATGATTGAACAAGAAAAATGGGTCGATCTTGAAGACGCATTTTTTAAAATTATAGAATTTGGCACAGGTGGTCGCCGTGGTGTTACGGGTATAGGTTCTAATAGAATTAATCGTGTGACAATCGGCGAGAGTGCTCAGGCTCTTTGTGAGTATGCTCGTTCATTTAATCCAAATGCTCCGCAAGATGGTATTGTAATAGCTTGTGACACCCGTCTTACATCTGAAGAATTGAGTAAATATGCAGCAAGTGTTTGTGCTGCAAATGGGTTTAAAGTTTATATTTTTGATGGTTTTCGGGCTACACCAGAACTTAGTTTCGCAGTTCGGTATTTAAAGGCTGCTGCTGGTATAGTTATTAGCGCAAGCCATAATCCTCCAGCAGATAACGGATTTAAGGCTTATTGGAAAGATGGCGGTCAGCTTGTTCCACCTCATGATAAAGGTGTTCTAGATGCTGCAAATAATATCAATGAAATTAAAACTATAGATTTTGATACAGCAGTTAGTGAAGGCGCTATTAATATAATCGGCGAAGAAGTTGACAGACATTATTATGAAGCTGTTCTAGGTGAGTCAATGGGTGATGCTCGTGATTTACATATTGTATATTCACCTTTGCATGGTGCTGGTCAAACTAGTGTTTTGCCTATTTTGCGTAACGCTGGTTTTTCTCGTATTGATACAGTTTCAGAACAAATGGTTCCAGACGGGAACTTTCCAACTGTTCCAGGCGGTAAATCTAATCCAGAAGAACGAGCTGCTAACGATATGGCGGTTGATTTAATGATTAAAAATGGCGCCGATATCGCTATAACTAATGATCCAGATGCTGATAGGATAGGCGTAATAGTTAATCAGAACGGTAAACCTGTTTATCTAAACGGTAATCAATCAGCAGTTTTAGCAGCAGATTTTTCTCTAAAGCAGCTAAAGAAAAGTGGTAAACTAACTTCTGATCATTTTTTAGCAAAAACAATAGTTACAACAGATATGTTGACTGCGCTTTCGGATGGCTATGGTGCGAAAATGTATACTAATATGTTGGTAGGTTTTAAATATATTGGCGAACTTTTGTCGCAAAAAGAATCTACTAATGAAACTTTTGTAATTGGTGGAGAAGAGAGCTACGGTTTACTAAAAGGAACCTACGCTCATGACAAAGATGGAGCAGTAGGCGCTCTATTACTTGCTGAATATGCAGCGGAATTGAAACAATCTGGTAAAACACTTTATGATAAGCTTTTGGAATTGTTTTCTAGATATGGTATCTACCAAGAGAAGCTTGCCAGTGTATCTTTGCCTGGTGCAAATGGATTTACACGTATGCAGTCTATAATGAGTGAGATTCGTAACAATCCACCTAAAGTATTGGCAGGATATGAAGTATCTGCGTTTAGTGATTATCAGACTCTAGTTAAAACTGATATATTAGATGGAGATACAGAGCAAATTGATTGCATAAAGGGTAATGTTGTTGTGTTTGAATTGGGTGATTATCGTAGGCGAGTTACAGTTCGACCTAGTGGGACTGAGCCAAAACTAAAGCTCTACTTACAATGGTATGAAGAAGCAAGAAGTAATGATTCTGTAGAGATTGAAAACCAAATCAGGAAACTTGATTCAGAATTGTCAGACATGATTACGGCGCTTGAAAAACAAATTACAGCCATAGCTTAAAATGCTTTCTACACCTGTCAGTGATCTTAAGGGGGTTGGTTGTAAAATAAGTCAGGCTTTTAAAAAAGCTGGTATTAATACGGTAGCTGATTTAATTAATTGGCTACCGTATAGACATGAAGATTTTTCTTCTGTATCTAAAATTAGCAATTTAAAACCTGGCAAAGTAACTATTTTAGCAAAATGTGAATCAATCGAAACTAAGCAAGTAAGACGTGGTTTAAAAATTACCACGGCAGTTCTTAGTGACGGAGATAGCAAGGTTCGTGCTGTCTGGTTTAATCAGCCGTATCGCTCTACACAACTATTAACCGATAAACTCTTCTTGTTTAGCGGCAGTTTTGAATTTAATTATAATCGCTATCAAATTACTAATCCTTCCGTAGAAATGCCAAAAAAGTTTGGTAGCAATGAACCCAATAATTTTTTAGAACCCGTTTATCACAGTATTAAAGGAATTAATCCTCGCCAATTACGGCGTTTTATTGAAAGCGTCCGTCCAACTATTACGATGATGCAGGAAATTATGCCTCAGTTTATTTTAAAAAAATATGGATTAATATCACGATCTGATTCATACTTGTATATGCATTTTCCAAAAAGTAGAGATGAAATTGTACTTGCTAAAAATCGTCTAGCCTTTGATGAGCTTTTTGAAATATTACTAGCTAGTCAACTCAATAAACAAGCAAATACTCGTCTTAAGAGCCAGTCTATTAAATTTGATCAGTTGGCTGTTGTTAATTTTGTAAAATCTCTACCGTTTAGCTTAACTAACGCCCAGCGGCGAGTATTATGGCAAATAATTCAAGATTTTGAGTCTTCAACACCAATGAATCGTTTGCTACAGGGAGATGTTGGATCCGGGAAGACGGTTGTGGCTGGTAGTGCTGCTTATATTTGTGCGCATGCTGGATTGCAAAGTGCTATAATGGTTCCTACTGAAATCTTAGCTCTTCAGCACGCCGAAACATTACAAAAACTTTTATCTCCTTTTGGTGTAAAAATGGTATTATTGACGGGTAGTGTTAAAGGAGCAAAACGTAAATGTCTTCTTGAGAATATAGCTAATGGAGAAGCTGATGTAATTATTGGAACACATGCTCTTATACAGAAAACGGTCGTTTATAAAAATCTTGGTTTTGTTGTGGTTGATGAGCAGCATCGCTTTGGAGTGAAGCAACGCCAAGAATTATTAGCAAAATCATCGCGCATGCCTCATCTTTTGGCTATGACGGCTACTCCAATTCCACGTTCACTGCAGTTAACTGTTTTTGGCGAACTTGATATCAGCACAATTAATGAGCTTCCGTCAGGACGAAAGCCTATTAAAACGCAAATTTGGGCTCCTACAAATATTGCGAATTTATATGATTCGGTCGAGATTGAGATTTCTAAGGGTAGACAGGTCTATATAATTTGCAGCTTAATAGATGATAATCCAGACAATGATACAAAAAGCGTAGAAATTGAATATAGAAAATTACGCAGTACAATTTTTAACCACCGCAGAGTTGCTATGTTACACGGTAAAATGAAGCCTGATGAAAAAGATAAAATAATGAATGATTTTTCTGCGCATAAAATTGATATTTTGATTAGTACTACTGTTGTAGAAGTAGGCGTTAATGTACCAAACGCAACTATTATGATTATTGAAAATGCTGATAAATTTGGATTAAGTCAGCTTCACCAGCTTCGTGGTCGTGTTGGGCGAGGTGAATATCAAAGCTATTGCCATTTAATTATGAGTGACCATTCAAAACCCTCTCAGCGGTTACGCGAGATTGAAAAATCTAATGACGGTTTTCATTTGGCTGAAGTTGATTTAAAGTTGCGCGGTCCTGGTGAAATATATGGAAAGTCTCAACATGGTGCATTAGATCTGCGAATTGCCTCTATTGGTGATACGAAGATGGTCGAACGAGTTCAGCTGGCTGTTAGAGATTTTATTAATTCTGGCGAAGATTTGCTACAATATAAACAGCTAAGTAAACGGGTTCAGAAATATCAAAGATTAACAAATTTAAATTAGATTATGTATTCAGGTACTACTTTACGAACTAAATCTGGTAGAATGATGGGTGTTCATCAACGTATTGATCGCGTAGCTCGGAGGCACATAGAAGAATTTTTACCTCATAATATTAATTTTCCGTCATCGCGGCAGATTTTACATTTTGAAGGGTTGAACGGCCCCGACGGAATTAAGCGTAAGAGCCCCGCTTGTGATGAGCCATGGCACTTCATTAATCCAGAAGATCCAGAGGATACAATGTTGCTAGATATGATTGATAGCCATATAAATAATATGGCTAAAGCTCTGAAGGAAAAAAATATACAAAGATCCGCTTTTGAGGCTGCATGGATGGCGCACGCGATAACTGATGGATTAACACCTGCGCATCATTATCCGCTTGAAGAAAAATTAGAAAAGTTACGCGGTGGACAGGGAATTGAAACGAGGAATTCAACTAAAGAAAAAATATTGATACCTGGTAAAAATGCACGCCAAAAAATTAAAAATAATTGGGAATTTTGGGGAGCAAAGGGTGTTATGACTACACATTTTAATTTTGAGCTTGGTGTAGCTACTACAATTTCTGCGACATCTTTAGAAACTGTTTATAGATTTAATTTTTCGGATGTTGAAAAAGTAAAAAATACTCAATATAGAGAGTTTTTCAAGGAAATATTACAAAGTATCTATTCTATGGATATGTATAATGAGTTTCAAAAAAAGGGGTGGACTCGCCGTTTGGCACGTGAAACCAAGCAGAAACTAGTACCACTTATCATAAAAGCTGTTTGTGCTGGTTGGTATTCGGCTATCGTAAAATACGAGGATCTGAATGAGGGTTAGGATAATATCAGGAAGGTTTGGTGGTCGAATGTTAGACGTTCCGCCAGGCAGGGGTACTCATCCGATGGGGGAGAGGATCCGCAATGCACTATTTAATTCAATTCAAGGTGAAATAGCGGGAGCTGATGTATTGGATGCGTTTGCTGGTACTGGAGCTTTAGGTCTTGAATCTCTTAGTCGGGGTGCAAAATCTGCTACTTTTATAGAAAGTGGTAGAATAGCTCAAAAAGTTATTGATAATAATATTAATAATTTAGATTTAACTAATGATGAGGCGAGGCTAATACGCTCTCGGGTTAGCTCTTGGATATCTAATAACTCAGATCTTAAATTTGACATAATATTTGCAGATCCACCATACTTTAGCTTTGAAAAACACTTTTCCACAATTGAAAAGCTTTTAAGTCTTCTCAAACCAGGTGCACTTATGGTATTATCTAAACCAGGTAAGTGTGAGGAAGTTATTATTAACGACGAATCTGTTGTGGTGGACGATCGTAGTTATTCTCAAGCAACTTTAACATACTACCGACGTAAGGCGTAGTTTCTTAATAAACTGCGCCTTACGTCTATTTTAAAATAAATATACTTAAGAAATATAATCGCTAATTGATTGTCTTATTTAATTTTTAAAAAATTCATTTTCTTGAGTATGGTTCTCTGGTTTTTAATTAAATAAGCTGCAACTGTAGTTGAGATTGGCACTGCAAGTACTAATGCTATACTTGATATCAATGTTCGTACAATTTCTTGTGCTATAAATTCTGTATTAAAAATCATTAAGGGTGATATATATGAGTTTATATTTGAACTTATAGACAGAACTATAGGTAAAGACGCTCCGATATAAGCTAGGGCTAGAGTATTCACTAATGCAATTACATGTTCGGACCCAACGGAATAACCATGTTTTATTAATTTTGATATCGAGAGTTTTGGTTGAGCTTTATGTAGCTCATCAATTACTGCGGTTTGTGCGGTTACTATATCATCAAGTACACCAAGCGTTGCAATCACTATTCCACCTATTAAAACACCACGTAGATCAATTACCGAGTTACTTATTTGAAGCAAAGCCGAACTTTCATCATAAATACCAGTAAGATTTCCTAGTGCACCACCTATCATAGATAAAAATACAACTATCATTAAAATTGCATAGATACTTACCAGCGAAACTAAACTACGCCACCGCCACCCATGTGCAACTATTATTGATAATCCTGCAATTATCATTGACGATATCATGCAAGCCCAAAAAGCATTAACTCCATTAACTATAGCGGGTATTAGACCAAAAGCTATTATACCAACACTAATAAATAAACCCGCTAAACTATGTACGCCACGCCTTCCTATTACTAAAAGTACGATAAGTATAAATGCCAGTAAAATAGCAACCAATCCTGGAATTCTCCAGTATGAATACATATATTTTGATAAATTACCTCGTGAGTCTGTAGAGATTATTATCTGATCACCAACTTTTGGTTCCGAGCTTAGATAGTTTAACTCGGTAGTTAACCCACGCTTTTGACCATCTAATACTCTTACCTTTATTTTTTTACCTTTATTTTCTATAACTACGGCTCTTACTATATCTGATTTTGGTTTGGACTCGGATTGATAGAAAGCTGATTCTGATTTTCCTAAATAGTTTTGAAAAGGTGTAGAAAATTGAAATATTATTCCGTAAATCGCAACAAAAACCGCACCTACAATTGAAACCTTAAAGATACGGCTTTTGTGTTGCCTTAGAAACTTCTTTGCGCTATTTTGCCAATGCAAAACTGTTTTTACCTTTTTTGATAATTGATATATTATCGATTGTTATATCTTCGGTAACTTTAACTCCATTTACAGATACTGACCCGTTAGCTATCAAACGCTTAGCTTCTCCTTTACTTTTGGCTATTTGAGAATCTACCAATGAGTCAACTAGGCTTTGGCCAATGCTAATATTTGGCAGCTCGTTTGCAAGTATGTTAGTAATATCATCTGTCAATTCAAAATTATCTCTACTGAATAGCAATAGGCTGGCGTTTTTTACAGCTTCGGCTCTCTCTTCTCCATGAATTAGCTTAGTTACCTCATATGCTAAGAGTTTTTGAAGTATTCGTGATCCTGGATTATTGTTATGTTGCTCTATCGCTTCTTCTATAGTATTTCTATTTAGCAGTGTATAAATTTTAATTAGGTCTTTAGCAGACTCGTCATCTGTATTTAGCCAGAACTGATAGAATTGATAAGGACTTGTCTTTTCGGGGCTAACCCAGATGGCTCCAGATTCGCTTTTACCAAATTTTACTCCTGTTTGTTTATTGATAATAAGCGGAGTTGAAAACACATGAGCTTCGCCTCCTTCTAACTTTCGAATGAGCGAAACTCCTGTTACGCTATTGCCCCATTGATCAGCACCACATATCTGCATGGTTGCACCTTTTGTGCGGTATAAATGTAAAAAGTCGTAACCTTGTATTAGACTATAACTAAATTCTCCATAACTAATTCCGCTGCCGCCTTCGCCAATACGTTGTTGTACAAAATCTCTGTCTAGCATTTGAGTCATACTTACATGCTTACCAATTTTATATAGGAAATCTATGTAGTTTATATCTTTAAACCAATCGTAATTATTAACCAATTCAAAATTTCTACCTTGAAAAATTTTTGATAATTGCTTTTTTAGACTCTCTACATTATTATTTACGGTTTCAGAATTTCGCAAATCTCGCTCCTGTTTCCTACCATCTGGATCACCAATCATTCCAGTAGCGCCTCCTACTAAGAGAATTATTTTGTACCCATGATTTATAAAGTGATTTAACATCATTACGGGAGCTAAATTCCCAATCGTTATACTATCGGAGCTTGGATCTACACCAAAATAGGCAGTGCGAGGCTCATTTATACTGGTTATATCCGTAAAAGTAGTTTGGTTGATAAAGCCACGCCACTGGAGTTCTTCTGCTAATGTCATTATTAATGCTCCTTTTCGCCAACTGGACGCAAATTAAATAGTAATTATTAGTTATCTATTATACTACAAAGTTATATTTCATAATAAGTTTGATAAATATATCAAATATGATGTATAATTGTATATGGCGATATAAAATCTAACAATAAGAAAAGGAGGGCTAATGCCTATTGCGTCAAGAGAAAATTATTCTAATGTAAACAGTTATGAGGCACCAACACAAGAAATGCCTGTCGTAACTCAGGATGTGATTGAAGGTGAACAAGCTAGAATAGATAGTATTAATCGTGAACGAGGAGAGAATGGGATGGATGTATCTTACCAGGATTCTATAGATCAAGACTCTGCCGTATTGCATGAAATAAATTCGCTTGTTCTACCTGAAGTACCTAATAATATGCGGATTAAAGAGCGTGACTTTGATGATCAAACACGAGCTTTTGCTGTTGCTGAAATTTCTAAAATAGCAGTAAGCTCAGCTTTTGGTCCTGTAATACACTAATATCATAAAGGATATAAACTATATGAAAGCTATATTGTTGTGTTGTAATATTTATGTACAATATGCAATATAGCTTTTATCTATTTATATAAAAAATATCCAGATAAACTGGAATTAATTTAATGGTACACGAGAGAGGACTCGAACCTCCACGCCCGAAGGCACTAGCTCCTAAGGCTAGATAATTAAGCTTTCTTTTCACTTAGCGGAGGAACTATACACACCGTCGACAAGAGGCTTACAACAGACAAATAATGGGCAATAAAGGCAAAAATGATATAAGAGTTCTAACTCGTTGTTTTTGTTTGTTATTGTACGGGGCGCAAGGAGTCAATTCTGGAGTCTAGGGCGGAGTCTAATTAATCAAATTGGATAAGTAAGATTCTCTACTCTTAGGGGGTAGCCGTTCTCAAGAACAAAAGTGATATAATTATAGTTTGGAGTTCAAATAAGGGGTGGCAAACTAATTAAGTAAAAGGAATAACGCCTCATGAGTAAATGGGAAGATCGTATACAGAATAGTGCCACATATACTGCAGCTAAGAAATTATTAGCCAGATTAAATGAGATAGACTCTGACAGTATGTCTCTTGAAGCAATCGATGCTATCAATCGGGCAAAATTGGTCATTGAGCTTTTAGTGGATAGACTTGATAATACAGATAGTCGTCTATTATCAATATCAAATCTTGACAATATCAGCAGTCACCTTTCAAATGCAAGTTCGTGTTTTGATAACTGGCAAAACACTCGCGATGATATGTATCTAGGTATTTCTTACATGAATGGATATATCGATAATATATTGTCGTACATTCCTTCATTAACGCCCACTATGGACATAAAGGAAACTCGCAAGGCTATTGCGGGATTAAATAGGTCGGTCGGTCAATATAAGCGTATAGCAACAAAAGAGATTAATGATATATCTGCTAAAGGAACTACCGCAGAAAAGACTATTGACGAAAAAGTAAATGAAGCTAAAGAAGAATTTGAAGCACTTGATACAAAAGTAAATGAACTTAACAAAGACTTAAAAGATATAAAAGATTCATCAAATAAAATCTCTGCTGAACAACAACTATCATTTACAAAATCTGAAAATATACGTAATGAGGCAGTTAATGAATTTATCAAAGAGCAGAAACGCACAATTGAAGAAGCATTTAGTAAAAAGAGTAATGAAGCCGATCGCATTACGGATGACATAGATAAAAAGCTAAACGCTACTGAGGCGAAGGCAGAAGATAGTCTTGCTAGAATAGATGAATTATTGAATATGGCTGGAGATAAAACACTAATCCACGATTATTCTAGTAGTGCTAAGGAAGATAAGATAGCTGCTTATATATGGAGTGTAGTAACAACAATTTTACTGCTTGTAATGTTAGGACTTTCTTGCTGGGTCGTTTATGAAGTTATTCAGACTAAGGATGCTTCATGGCAATTCTTAATAGCTCGAGCATTTGTTATGCTATTTGCTGGAGGCATAACAGGATACACAGCCACTCAATCAAGCGAACATCGCAAAGCACAACGAGCTAATCAACGAACAGCTCATCAACTTAAAGCACTAAAGCCTTATCTGCTAAGTATTGAAGGTGATGTAAAACTAAGAAATGAAATTATCAAAACAGTTGCATACCGAATATTCAATAATGAAGAGGATAATCAAGTTAAAAAGCCTAAAAGATTATTTAGAAGCAAAGAGGAAGCTCCTATTATGAGTTCGCAATTGATTGAGTTGTTATTAGATTTAGCAAAGAAAATTCCTGTTAAATAAAAATATTAAAAATGTGGTAATTTATTTTATCTACTGATATACTTATCTACAGAAACATTTCACAATATCAAATATGCGGATGTGGTGGAATTGGTAGACACGTATGCCTTAGGAGCATATGCCTCACGGCGTGAAGGTTCAAGTCCTTTCATCCGCACCAAGTATATAAGAGTTACGGGTCCCTAAAGACTCTCTTTATTTTATGTTGAATTGCAATAATTATTGCGACACCTCTCCTAACAAATTTAATTCGTGCATAAAACGTTCAAATGGCGTATCAAACTCTAGGCATTTTCTCGGTCTGGAGTTTATTTTATATATAACATCTACTAGTTCTTTATTTTTGATTTTAGCTAAATCAGTTTTCTTTGGAAAGAATTCTCTAAGTAGGCTATTACTATTTTTCGTTAGTTCCTCTTTGCCAAGCGCTATATGGATCTGCGAAATAAAAGTCTACGTTTAATTCATTTTTTACTTTTTCATAACAAGCAAATTCCTTACCTCTATATTATTTCTATCGTTTAAGGTAAGATAACTATGACTCATATTAACCTCCGTGTGTGTTTTTGTTGTTATTAACATTTTACACGAAGTTAGTATGAGTTTTTTACTTGCTAGAGGTGTTGCATTTAATTTTACAATCTATCATATACTTTGAGTACTTTGAGGCGCATTGCGCTTCGGCACTTACGGCCTTATTACCACTCAAGGCTGATGACCTCCAGATGCTATGCGAGCAAATAGTGGCGCCGGCTGTGCCAGTTAGCTCGGCGTAACTGATTTCTTACTGAGTCCATGTGCTAGTGCGCCAAAGAACGCTATGTGCAGGTTTTCTACGCTAGTAAATAGCCACGGATGAAGTTCATAATCGTGATATCGTTTGGATGTTTTTTGAGTCAGACATTTTTCGGTTATTTTATCCACGGATGTTTTGCTACTACCCCAAGCGCCATATAGCCCGACCGTGAATGACTCAGAGTTTGGTACTTTAACGAGCGCTTCAGCTAGACCTTTAGCAAAATCAGTGCGACCAACCTATCTTCTTTGACTGTCGCTACTGGCTCATCGGGGTTTTATCAGACCTTGTCATCTTGTTCTGTCTCATTGCGAGTAATCAAATCATAGGCCAAACTAGAAAGCGATATGTAGTGAATAGCCAGATTACGCTCAAGAGCTGTTGCCAGTGTGTGCGCTTTTTCATTGCGTAAGAATTGTATGGTCAGGTTCAGGTAGCCAACACCGCGGAAGAAGTCTTTTTCGGCATGGGTTGTGCCGTCCGATTTGCCAAACAGTTGCATGTAGTATCTTCTGTTCTCGGCATTCATACTGAACACTTCGGTGGCTTTTTCGTTGCCAGTTATCTCTTGCAGTTTGCTGCGTACCAATTTGTATGCTTCGTCCACCGCGTGGAAGTAGTCCTCGTTGATTAAGTACTGTTTGATGTGGTCGTAAACATTTTTGTTGATCTGTAGCGATATAAAGTCGTTGTCTATAATTGCGAGCGGCGTTTCATCTATCTGTGTGGCGGGCGTGATATTTCTAGCACCCAGTATGTCGCGGCCTGATACTTTTGACTTGGCATATAACTCTACGCCATCAAGTGCCAAGTTTTTGTTGATGGTCGCCAAGACTCTTTTGGTGTTCCAATTTATATCTCTAACTTCCGGATGGAAGAACTCGGCCAGGAATTTCAGGAACTTGGCGTCTTCTGTTTCCAGCAGGTCAAACTTATCAATGTACCAGTTGTCATCCCAATCATTGTTATTCACGCGGTGCTGCCACAGGTCGCCTTTCATGTCAGGGTAACGGCTGTCGGTAGATGGTAGTTTTTCTAGGTTGAATATGCGCTCCCAGAACTCTACTTCGTTTAACCTGCCATAAAAGTCGGTGGCCATGTAAGTGTTCAGAACTTCTAGGATGGCATACCTGGTTATCTTCGTGATTTTATTAGCCATCTGTACATCCTCCGTGGCGCATCATGACTTTATCTCATATACATCAAACAACATGACGTGAATTTCAACTTGTCGACCGTTATCGTCAGGTTTGGTCATAACAAAGCGCCACTCACCATCGCGTTGCTTGATTGTGCGCACATAGTCGCTTCGTTCAGTAAATATAGCCTCGACTTTACTTTGTATATCAGAGAAGTTAGCGTTGTCTTTGTTGAATATAACGAGTGCGGTTTTGGCGTCACGCCAAGTCAAATAACCTAAGAGCTGGTCTATGCCCTTGTCTATATATTTCTGACCTTTCCATAGCTTACATTCAGCAACAAAAGTCGCTTTACTGTCGAAGGGTATTGAGATGTCTGTTTTGCCGCTCTTATGGAATAGCTCGCCGCCGACCACGCCACTCTTTATGCTCGCAGACAAGCCGACCAGCAGCATATCCCGGAGCGCTTCTTCGTCCTTTGATTCTGACGCTCGGTTGGTTTCCATAGATGCACCCATGCTTCGTATGGTTTCAAGTATCGTTTCGTAATCTTCGCTTGATATTGTTCCACCAGGTTCATCTTTTTTGGTTGAGAGTGGAGTCAGCTTTTGCACTGAAATCCTAACTTGATTTAATGGGCTAGGATTGTCTGATTTTTCAAGTGGTATATTCAGCGCAGTCTTTATCGAGTCGAGTTTGTTTATTTGCTCAAAACGTTTGGCGACTGCTTCGGCTACCACGCCTTTAACACGCTCTTCAAACTCAGATAAGTCGTTGTTTATGTAGTCTATGTTTTGTTGTATTGATGCTATCTTTTCGTTTATTGCATCCTTTATCTGCTCCGCAGTGGTGTTTGATTCAGTAAACTCCAACGCAAAAGTTAATTCGTTGCCAGTAATCACGGCATCATCATACGTCATTCGTATTCTAGTAGGAATGACTTTGAATATGTCTGCGGAACCAGTGAACGGTATCGTAATAACGACCTTATAGCCGGGTACGCTGATTGGACTATTGTCAAATGCTTGTACATACATATTATTGCCGGTGACATCTACCTTGGTCTCCACTATGTCCTGGGTTTTGTTGTCCGCCAACAGCACCAGCGGGGCTAAGCTATAGCCAGACACGATGTGATCAACTATTTGCTCCTGACTGTTTGCTTCAAAAACACTCTTTTCAATATTACTGGCTTTTTGACGAGCGTCGACAATAATACTCTCTGACCATTCGTGCCATCCGATTGCGTGAAATAGATAGTTCTTTGATCGACCATAATGCATATTACTTAAATTATACAATAAACCCAGCAAATCTGAGCAATCAGAGCAAAGCTCTGTTCGGTGGGTCGCCCCCGACCCGACCCGCCGAAACCCAATAAGGTATTTTGGCAATAATTACCATAAAGATACGATGAGTTTTCAAAACAAAAGATGATATAATGATTATTAGCATTAACAATTAAATGAGAGGATACAACCAATGCCTATGAAAATAGTATCGCTATTTACCGGGGCTGGAGGGTTAGACCTTGGATTTGAAAAAGCAGGCTTTCGCACAATCTGGGCGAACGAGTATGACAAAACTATTTGGGCAACCTTTGAGCATAACTTTCCAAAAGCAAAATTAGACAAAAGAAGCGTCATCGATATTTCGCCTGAAGAAATACCTGACGCGGACGGCATAATTGGTGGACCACCTTGCCAGAGCTGGAGCGAAGCTGGGGCTGGTCGTGGCATCAATGATAGTCGTGGTCAGCTTTTTAACGACTATATTAGGATACTCAAAGTAAAACAGCCTAAGTTCTTTCTGGTTGAAAATGTTTCAGGAATTTTACACCCAAAACACGCTGAAAGCTTTAATAGATTTATTAAATCATTTGAAGATGCAGGGTATAAAGTTTCTTGGAAATTGCTTGACGCTAACGACTATAATGTGCCACAAAATCGCTTACGAGTGATTATCATAGGCTACCGCAAAGATTTGAAAAAGAAGTTTGAGTTTCCTGAGCCTGAAAAATATAAGCCTGTCCTGAAAGATGCGATTTGGGATTTAAGGCGAGCTAAGCCAGCCAAGGATAAAAACAAAACGAATGGCGATAAGCTTACTGTGCCGAATCATGAATACATGAATGGTGGTTTTTCGACGATTTATATGTCTAGAAATCGAGTTCGCTCATGGGACGAGCCGTCCTTTACTATTCAAGCTGGCGGACGGCATGCGCCAATTCATCCAAAAGCTCCAAAAATGAAATTTGTATCTCAGAATAAACGAATTTTTGAGCCAGGACATGAAGATGAATACCGTCGCTTATCGGTGCGTGAATGTGCTAGGATTCAAACCTTTCCAGATGATTTTATATTTAAATATGAAGATATTGCTAATGGCTACAAAATGATCGGCAATGCCGTCCCAGTCAATTTGGCTTACGCAATTGCTAAACAAATTGGAAGGGATTCAAACTAATGGATACCAGAAATTCCTCTATTAAGGGTAAGGCATACGAATATGCCTGCGTGTTGGTTTTGCAAGAAATAATTACTCCAATTCGCAAAATCGAGCTAGAGCAAAACGAAAGCTTGCGTATAGCCAGATCACGATATGAAGACGATATTTCAGATGAAGAAAGGTCGGAAATGCTACTTTCAGCCAAAGCTGGAATTGAAACAGTCATTGAGATGGAGCCAAAGATTGTCGAAGATGGTAGAGATACTCTAACAGTATGTTTACAGCCAGATAGTGTTGCCGAACAAGCTGGTGATATACGAGATATTTTAGTGATTCGTCGTAATATCAAGTGGGAGATTGGAATCTCCGTCAAGCACAACCACGCTGCCTTGAAACATTCTAGGCTATCGCAAAATATAGATTTTGGCGAAAAGTGGTTCGGAGTCAGTTGCTCGCAGGATTATTTCGATGAGATAAAACCAATCTTTTCTAAACTAGCAGATTGGAAAAACAATAAGAAGCTTTGGCGAGATTTAGACAGTAAAGAAGACAATGTCTATGTGCCACTTTTGACAGCTTTTGCGAATGAATTTCGACGATTAAATGATGCGAATGATATTGTTGACGATTTAATAAAATACCTGCTCGGTAGTAATGGCAACGATTACTACAAAATAATTCACCGTCGTAATTTTACGACAATCACGCCGTTTAACCTGTCAGGAACCCTCAATCAAGCTACCGCTACGAATCAACCAAGAATTCATGTCCCTACTGTATCGTTGCCTACCAAAATAATCGATCTTGACTTCAAAGACGGCTTCAAAAACACCCTTGTTTTAACAATGGATAATGGCTGGCAAATCTCTTTTAGAATTCACAACGCTAGCTCAAGAGTCGAGCCAAGCCTAAAATTTGACATTCAGCTTATCGGACAGCCAGCTGATTTGTTTTACATAGACAGAGAATGGTAATTATTGCCAAAATACCTTATTGGGTTTCGGCGTGTCGGGTCGGGGGCGACCCACCGAACAGAGCTTTGCTCTGATTACTCAGATTTGCGACTTTGTGCTAAAATAAGTTCTAGCGTGGGCGTAAAATCTCACCAAGCATGTCAAATTATGAGTCTCAATGGGCTCTTTTGTTTTAATAATAGGACTTAAAAAAGTTGCCTACTATTAATCATTACGTTGTTTACTGGATGTTTATTAAGTTCGCGATCCTCACTACGTACAAATGCATTAGATGAATTTTAGAGATGTAACTCAATTTGTTCTGTCACGCCAATGTTTTCAATAAAATCACGATCGTGTGACGTAAAAATAACACCTCCCCGATAATTACGGATTACCCGCTCAAGCGCTTCAATTGTTGGAATATCAAGGTTATTTGTTGGTTCGTCAAGAATAAGCAGACCGCCATCATTTGCTATCATCGCTGAAAGCAATACTTTTGCGCGTTCGCCGCCGCTAAGGTTCCTCCCTAATGTTGTATGAATCGTATCTTTATGCAAATTGAAGCGTATTAACAAATTTATTGCATCATGGAGATCCGTACTTGGCGCAAGTTTTTGGAGATTTTCGATTGCCGTTGCATCGGGCAATGGCAATGTCTGGTCTTGGTTAATGTATATGACGCCTGCTTCATCCGTAAACGACACATCCCCGCTTTGTCTCTTTCCGCGATTAATAATAGCGTTCATGAGTGACGTTTTACCTGAACCATTCATGCCACTTAGCAGAATTTTATCACCCGCGCGAATATGACATGAGAATGGGCCAATTGTATGTATGCCATCATGCGAGACAACAAGATCACGCACTGAAAGCAACGACGATCTTTTCCTTTTATGCTCGCTAAATTTGGCGGTAATAACGACATTCTCTTCCGGTCTTTCAGGCTCTTCAAGTCGATCAAGGCGGCTACCAATTGCCATTGATACACCCGCAAGATGCGAAGTAGCGCGTTCTTTACGAAAATGATTCGTGAGGCGATCTCTGTCAGTAGCATGTCTATTGCTGCTAGCTGAATTAGCGCGGATCCGCGCGTCGCGAGCAACTCGCCGCAAACGCCTTTTTTCTCGCTCATATTGTTCGTATGTGTGTACGATTGATTCTTTTTCTCGCTTCCTTGCCTCAACATACTCATCGTATCCAAGGCTATACTGGCGGATACCTTTGTCTCCATAAGTAAGTTCAATGATTTGCGTCGTTGTATTACGCAAGAATCGGCGATCGTGCGATACGATGAGAAATGACGCCGGTGAACTCTTGATGAATTCTTCCAGCATAGCAACACTGCTCTGATCAAGGTTATTTGTTGGCTCGTCAAGTAAAATCACATCATACTTTGCGGCAAATACGGCAGCAAGCGCAATACGTGTCCTCTGACCACCTGAAAGATCTCCAATCTTATAGTCTCCGTTTATTCCTGCTAGCCCAGCTTGCGCCAATGTCCGTTCTATATTCATATCAAAAGACGGAGTTTCAAATTTATTATATTTTTCCAGGGCTTCAGCGTAAAGAAGCAAGCTTTTCTCGCTTGAATCTATTGCAAGATTACGGCATTGCTCCTCAAGTTGCTCACGCACTTGTTTAATGCCAGTCGCTTCTTCAAGAAAATCGTAGACCGTTCTATCAAGCCAAGCACTCATATCCTGTAATACAATGCCAATTGTCTCTCCATAGGAAAGAATACTTCCAGAAGTCTGCTCAATATCACCATTCACAATACTGAGCAGCGTCGTCTTGCCGACGCCATTTAACCCGACAAGTCCAATTCTGTCACCGGTGTTGATTGAGAATGAAACGTCGTGAAATAAATGATGGTTTGGCGTCTCATAAGACACGTTATGCAACTGAACCATAGTTTATAAAAAAATTATAGCATGAATCATCGTCCCTCAATTTCTCCTTGAAAGGTAGGGCTAAAAGAAATAACGCTTCATGAAATTCGCCACAGCGTTGCTACAATGCTCAAAGAAGCTAACGTCTCGGCAAAAGATGCGCAAGTTATCCTTGGACATTCTTCAATAACAACAACCTTGCAAATCTATACTCACTCAACCGAAACAGAAAAATCAAATGCACTTCTCGCCGTAACCGATAAAATCTACAATAAACATAACGACAACAACCAAGCAAAAACATCCTTATAAACAATAAAGGAGTCTGCTGCAAGAATAGACTCCTCTTTTAGTAAGAAAAGGCTATATTACCCCTATAAAATACAAAAATAAGCAAGCGAGCTTGTTAGCTCCTAAGGCATACGTGTCTACCAATTCCACCACATCCGCATGGCACGCGTAAACGCGTAAAATCCAGTATAGCAAACAACGAGTGAAATTACGAGAGGCTGCCATACAGCCTTGTGGCTCGTCAATAGTATTGGGTCTGTTGCTAATACTATTTTCTATCTAACTCTGCTTGTGTTAAAATAAACCCAGACGTAAATGATTAGGAATAAGGGGCAATAATGAGCAAAGTCGCAACCTATTTGCGCGGACACTTGGCAGGCGAGGTAGATTTTCGCACGGATTTGCGTGCGGCGCGCGCCAGGGACGCGGGGATTTTGGCGATTGCTCCTGAAATGGTCGTGTCGCCGCGAAATACGAGCGATATTCGTAAAACGGCGCGATTTTCGTGGCAGCTGTCTGAGCGCGGACACGCGTTGCCGCTCGTAGCGCGCGGTGCCGGCTATGGCATTAATGGCGGTGCTGTCGGTCGCGGCGCACAAATCTCTCTCGCGGCACACATGAACACGATTTTTGAATATGATAGTAAACAGCGGTTGGCACGTTTGCAGCCTGGCGTGACGATTCAGGCGCTTCAATCGGCGCTTGCCTTGCAGGGCACGGGAGTTCTGGCGCTTGATGGACTTGACCCGCGCGGCACAATTGGCGGCGCGATTGCCGACAATGCTGCGGGGTATCTGGCGGGCAAATATGGTTCGCTTGCGGCGAATGTGAGCCAGTTAGAGGTTGTGCTAGCGAACGGCGACGTGCTGCAGACTGGCAAAATTAGTAAACGCGAGCTCAGCCGCAAGAAAGGCCAGCAGGATTTAGAGGGCGATATTTACCGCGGTGTAGAAACGATTTTGGAAGATTACGCTGATGAAATCAGTACAATCCACGAGCGCGATCAAACTGGTTATAACAGTATTGCGCGTGTACGCGACCGCGACGGTAGCATCGACCTGACGCCGCTCTTTATCGGTAGCCAGGGCACGCTTGGTATTATCAGCGAGATGATTTTGCGCGTTGATTTTCGCAGCCAGCATTTGGACACGGCGGCGCTTGTATTTGCTTCGGCAGACACAGCGCGCGACATGCTCGATGAGATACGCCGGTTCGCGCCGGCGTTTGTGAAGTACTTTGATGCGACGCTCGTACGGCGGGCGGTACAGGTTGGTTATAAGGCGCCATGGTTTCAAGAGGTTGGCGGTAAAGCGCCGCAGGCGGTTATTCTTGTTGGGTTTGACGATTTTAACGCGCGTGCCCGTACGAAAGGAAAGAAAAAGCTTGAAAAATTATGCGGTAGCGTAGCTGACGTTTCGCTGGTATTGGACGATGATGCGCGCGCTTCGCTATTGACGCTCCTTGATATTACGCGCTATTCTACACTGCCAGATCGTGCAGGCGTTGGCGTGCCGCCATTGTTGTCCGATTGGTTCGTGCCGCCGGAACGGTTTGAGGATTTCACAAAAGCGCTGACGGCGCTTGCTAATAAGTTGCGCGTGGAGTTGCCAATTGCGGTAGACGGTTTGACTGAACTCGTGTCGGCATATCCGCTTGCGCCGATAGCGCAGGCGAGCGACCGGCAAAAACTCATGCGTTTGTTTGACGAAACAGCGCGGCTCGTTCATCAGTACGGCGGCGCAATCGTTGGTCAGCACAGCGAAGGACGGTTGCTAAGCCGATTTGCATACGAATGCATTGGTGCGCGGCGCGTTGACATGTACCGTGCGATCCGCAAGCTATTTGATCCGCTTGGTACGCTTAATCCTGGCGTTAAGCAGCTAAATGACGTACGCCAGCTTGCCAGCATGATTGATGGTACGCTTCGGTTTTAATTTAGCGAGGATTTTCGTGGTTACTTGTTCATAAGATGCGCGTAGGCACTACTGTGTCTGTCCTCCGCTTATCCGCGACAAAGGCTAAAATATAAAAAACAGACGCATTGCGCCTGAGTTATAGCTATAAATCTCAATTTTGGTGCGGATGAGAGGACTTGAACCTCCACGCCATTGCTGGCACTAGCACCTGAAGCTAGCGCGTCTACCAATTCCGCCACATCCGCATGCATAATGGGTATAAAAGTGCACCAGTTTTAGTCGCTCCGGACTCTCACGATCTGATTATACCGGCACTTCGGCGCAAAGTAAATAGCCGCATGAATTCATGTTTATTATATAACATGATACAATGTAGATATTGTCAATAATAAATCAAACGTTTGCTGCTCGTATATCATGATGCAAACGAGAAAGGATTATATGACAGTTGAAAGATTCCCGCTTGATCGAATTCGGTCGCAACAAGGTACGCTCGCTGGCGCTATGGCAAAGCAGACGGTAAAGCACGAAGACATTGATGGCAATCAAGTCGAAACACGCATAGACGACTTGCCGCATGATCCGCGTGCTATTGCCGCTGCCGTGCTGGACAGGCTCGTAGATATACCAAATGATATTTCTGCAGAAGATGGAGTCGCGTGTATAAAGGGCGAGTACGAGCACGTGCTTGATACGCGGCCAAAAGATTCTTGGCGAATATCATTTAGCGCCGGAGCCGTTGCACACGATGCACTGGTGCAGGCTTTTTTGAAGACGCGAAACGACGAAGAGGCTCCAGCTTCGGAACGAACTACCGATGACGCCTAACGACTCCCGCAACGTCGTCAACTGTTACAAAGGCGTGCCGATGGAGCAAATTATCAATGATCTGGACGCGCATGGTTCAGCGCTAGAGATTGCAATTGATAATGTCGAGCGGGACTTTAATATGGGCACGATCGTGCGCAGCGCGAATGCGTTTGGCGTGCGGCACGTGCATGTCATCGGGCGGCGGCAATGGAATAAGCGCGGCGCAATGATGACCGACAAATACTTGCACGTACACTACTATGCGGCGGCGGATGACTTTATACATGCGATTGCGGGCAAAGAATTGATCGCGGTTGATAATATTGATGGCTCACAGCCTTTGAGCCGCACGAAATTACCGAAAAATGCCGTACTGCTATTTGGCGCGGAACGCTCAGGGATTCGCCAAGAGCTATTGCGGTATGCTGCCCGGACTATTGCGATTGAGCAATTTGGTAGTACGCGCAGCCTTAATGTCGGCGTAGCGGCCGGAATCGCGATGTATGCGTGGGTACAGCAACATAGGCTGCAACGATACTCTATGCTAGAGGGTGCTTTCTAATACAAAAATTAAGCGTATCCATAATATAAAATGCTTGCAAAATATAGTCAAGTATGCTATAATAAATTCCATGAAAGCTTCGTTAGCCAATTTGGTGGGCGGCCAGGAGCTGTACTACCCGCAATCTGTTCGTGTGCGCCATCATATTGAGTCGGCGTGGCGTCGAACGGCAAAATTATACGGCTACGAAGAATTTGGCGACGATATGCCGGTGTCGGTACATTATGCGCGGCGTTTTAAGATTTCGAACGGCTCGCTCGGACGACCGGCGTATTCATGGTCGGGGCGGGTTTTTCATTACGACAATATTGGCTGCGAGTCGCCGCGTGCTGATGTTGAGGCGATTGCTATTGCAAAGCGCAGCCTGGATGCGATTGGGCTGCCGCGTACGAGTTATCGTATACGATTGAACGACGCGCGAATCGTGCAAGCGATTTTGGAGGATTATTTAGAACTGGATGCGATACAGACCGAGCTCATGACGCGCCTGCTTGCAGAAAAGCGCATGCTTACGCCTGTAGAGTTTCGTGACCGCGCGATCGATATCGTTGGGCGTATGCAAGCGGGCACGATTTTGCAGCAGCTCGCCAAAGTGCTAGCAGCGAAAAATGCTGAGGAACTGCCTGAAGCGGTGCGCGAACATAACGCGTACCAAGATTTGGCGGCATTGTATGCACGGCTTGAGGCGCTCGGTATCACCGGCGTAGTGCTTGATTTAACATTATCGTATGCTGATTGCACAGCCGGCGTACTGTTTGATATTGTCGCGAACGATGAAAAATTATTATATCGCGGCGGGCGAATGGTCGCGCCGTCGCTGGAAACATTAGTTGCGTCGTTGGGCGATATGGCGCATATCGTCGAGACTCTGGAAGAAAGCGGGCATGCAGTATTACCGAGCGCAACTGAAGTGTACGTGGCGGCGGTTGGGCGCGTATTTGATACGGCGGAGCGAATCGCCGAAAAACTACGCAGTGAACGAATCCATACCGAAGTTGACTATACCGGTCGGACGTTAGCGGAGCAGCTGGTCACGGCGGTAGAAAAAGATATCACGTATGTCATGCTTATTGATGAGGCGAGCGTAGAGCGGCAAACGTACACGCTGAAAAATTTGCGCGACGGCACAGACAAAACAGTCGGGTTTGAACGAATCGTAACGGCAGTGAGCGACCGCCGCGTGCGCGTCCGCGAAGATGACGATTTTGACTTGTCGGAATTTTTGGACGACTTTGACGCCTGACAAACACCGGTATATCTGTTATAATGTGCTGTTATGAAGACGACAGTAACACACGAATCAGATACGCGCGTGAAAGTAGTGGTCGCGGCGGATCATGCCGAACTGGCAGCAGCTGAGCAGGTGGCGCTAAAGCGCTTAGCAAAAACAGTCAAAGTTAATGGATTTCGTACGGGGCATGTGCCGCTTGAGATTGTGAAAAAACATGCCGATCCGAATGCGTTGGCGCAGGAAACGCTAGACGCAGCGCTAAACCGTGCGGTTGCCGAAGCTTTTTTGAACAACAATTTGCAGGTGCTAGCCCGCCCCGAAGTTGAAATTAAAAAATACGTACCGGGCGAGCTGTTAGAATTTACCGCTGAAGCAGATGTATTGCCTGAAGTAAAACTTGGTGATTATAAAAAACTAAAAGTGAAAAAAGCGGCGGTTAACGTCGATAAAAAAGAAATTGACGAAGTGATTGAACGAATCCAAAAAGGACTGTCGGAGAAGAAAGAAGTCAAACGCGCTGCAAAAATAGGTGATGAGACAGTGATTGATTTTGTCGGCAAAAAAGACGGCAAGGCGTTTCAAGGCGGCACAGGCAAGGATTATCCGCTGGTGCTTGGTTCAAATTCCTTTATTCCGGGGTTTGAAGATGCGCTTGTCGGCTTGAAAGCGGGCGATACAAAAGATGTTAAGCTGGCGTTTCCGAAGGACTACCATGCGAAAGACTTAGCTGGGCAGGACGTTGTGTTTGAAGTGACAGTGAAAAAAATCAATAGCGTAAAGTTGCCGGCGCTCGACGATAAATTTGCCGCAAAGGCTGGTCCATTTACGTCAATGGATGATTTGCGCAAGGATATAAAGGCGGAGATTACGGCGCAAGCTGAGCGCAAGGCGACGGACGACCTAAAAGATGAGTTGGTAAAACAGCTGGTTGCAAAGAGCACAGTGAGCGTGCCATCGGTATTGCGCGACGATCAGATCCGTTCGCTGGAGCGGGATTTACGCCAAAATTTGATGTATCGAGGCCGCACTTTAGAGCAGTATTTTGAAGAGAAGGGTTATGCCGATCGCGATGCCTGGGTGAAAGCCGAAGCAAACGATGCCGCTGACGCGCGTATCAAGGCAGGTCTAGTGCTGGCGCAGTTGAGTAAAGAGCTAAAGATTGAAGCGACGGCAGACGAGTTGGCGGCGCATATCAACGCCTATAAGCAGCAATATGCGAACAATCCCAAGATGGCAAAACACTTTGATAAACCCGAGGCGCAGCGCGAGGTTGCGAATCGGCTGATTACTGAAAAAACAATCGACAAGCTGGTTGAACTGAACTCGTAGCGGATTAAGGCACTAAATAGATGCTCTGGGCATGGCTGAGTGGGTTACTCATGTTTATTTTGACAAAAGTATATATTTGGTATATAATAAAAAGATATGTATGAACACTGCAAAGAGGTGATTGCGTACCCGTGCGCTTCGGATTCCGCAGAGACGCCGGATCTCTCTGATGATTCGGAGGACTTTGATGATGATTCGGATTGTATTGAGCCGGACGAGCAAACCCCTGCGAGTATTTCACGGCGATCGTTTTTGTGGGACCTTGCAGTTGGCGTTACAGCAGGGCTTGCAGTAGGCGCTGTTGGCGAGGGTGCGGTCGAGTATTTATACGACCGTTTTGAGCGGATTGGTCCAAATGATTCCGTAGAGATGACGCTGGGAGTCGTTGCGATTTACGGTTCGGCAATTGACCCTGATAGCTGCGATGGCAATGGCACTGACAGTCGGCGCCGATGGGGACGCGAGCATATAGAAAGCGCAGCGCAAGATAATGTTGACCAAATTGAACAAACGCTTGGCGGGCAATACCAGATAGACATCAAACATATCGAAAAGGTCGTTGAGCCGGAAGGTGCGCGCCCGCGCAAAGACGATAGCGACGAAGCGCCGATGTACACGACCGATCAGTTTAAGCGGTACGTAAAAGAAGCGCGCAAGCAAATCACAGAGAGCGATGACTATGATGGCAAGCCGGTTATTACGATGGTGGTTTTCGATAGCCATTATTCCGAGTTGAGCGAAAAAGCAATTGGCATCGCCTACCAAGATCCGGATAATCCGAGAATTCATATATCAACATACGGTGATCCGTTCGGCTGTGCACCGGCGCATGAAATTGGCCATCTGCTTAGTTCAAGGAAGATTGGTGAAGGCCTGGAGCATGAGGGAATGCTTGACGCTCGCGTCGAAGACAAAAGCAGTGGGCGTCTCGTGCAATTGTATGCGATTGATACGATTCAGAACCTGCTCAAGCAGGGTTGCGCGCTCAAGGCAAATGAGTATGCGTCATACCATACGGTAATGGGCTCGGGGCATCTGGATTCAAGTTATTCAATAAATGAGAAAGATGAACTGCATAAAGATCCGCATATTAAACGCCCGATTTATTCGCCGCCGGAAATATACTTTTTGCAGCCATGGCGCAAGACGGCGGATGCTGCCGAACGGCTCGGCGCGCATTTTCTTTCGTATGAAAAAGACAAGACGTTTGGTTTGACGGCGGAATTGCCAAGCAATCACGCATTGCGCAAAGCAATACCGTACGCCGACAGCTTGTTTATCGGGCCGAACGTGGATGGTTTTATTGCAAGCGACAATACAACACCGGAAGGACTGTTTGTGGCAGATTCAATTGGTATTTACGCCGTCTCGAAAGACGGCCGCAGAACAGCCGAAATTAATACCGCGTGTTTCGGTACGAGCAACCTAGAGAATGGAGACGAGTATGTTGTTTACGCCGACGAGCAGCTAAATATACTTGTGCTTTCTGGCAGGAATGATAGTGGCGTATACGCAAAGATTCTTGCGCTTGATACCGATGAAGCGCAAATGCTGCTGAATAAGGATCGCGAAAAGACTGCCGAGCGTAATAAATTAATCGTTGATAACCACGATACGTAGTTTGACGACTAGGGCGCAGCAGTAATGATAGGGAGAATTAGCACTCTCCCTTGACGAGTGCTAATATTCGGCGTACAATGAGATCTATGAATGATATGCGAAATTATTTAGTGCCAAATGTAATCGTGCGCACGCGCGATGGCGAACGCGGGTACGATATTTATTCTCGACTACTTGAAGATCGGATTATCTTTTTAGGCGAGGAGGTGACGGAAAGCTCGGCGAATACGATCGTGGCGCAGCTGCTGCACTTAGCAAACGAAGATCCCGACAAAGATATTCAGCTATATATCAATAGCCCAGGCGGCAGCGTGTATGATGGGCTAGCAATTTACGATACGATGCAATATATCAAGCCGGACGTCCAAACGATTGGTATCGGGCTGCAGGCGAGTATGGGCGCATTTTTGCTAAGCAGCGGCGCTAAAGGCAAGCGGTTCGTGCTGCCGAATGCGCGGGTGATGATTCACCAGCCATCCAGCGGTACGCAAGGCATGGTGACCGACCAGGAAATTAGCTTGCGCGAATCAGTGTGCATGAAAGAATTGCTCGCGAAAGTGATCGCGAAAAATACCGGACAAAAACTCGAAAAAGTCAAAGCCGACATGGAGCGCGACCACTGGATGAGCGCAGATGAAGCGGTGAAGTATGGGCTGGCAGACGAAATGATCCGGCGCGGGCGCTAGGCGCTGTTGCAATTTTTGTAATGATGTGATATTGTAGGATTTGCACAGACATTTCTACTATGGGAGGTGAAAAATGTCTGATGTGATTTGGACCGCCGCTATCATTATTCTTTTCATTGCTGGTTTCGCCTGCGCCGCGTACAGCGGCTGGCAGGTGTTCTGTCCGATGCGCTTTAGGCGCATCCATGTGATTTATTTGGAATCACAGAAGCTGCGAGTGGAAGGGGAGAAGTGTTTCTGGCATGCTAGCTTTGTTGCTAGCGTTCTAGAATGTGCAGGGATAGCCCTTGCTCTAGTTGCAGCAAGCAATCAGAGTTACCGCACGGCTACTGTAAGCGTAGTGGTAGCCGTCATCGGAGGCATTGTGGCTGCTGTCGGCTTCGCCGTCGATTCCTACTACGCCTATATGGCGGGAATCGTGCGAAACGAGGAGATCGCGGAAGCGGTCTTCGATCACCACCGGGAGCTTGAGACAGCGACGACTGTTCGCTAGCTCGCTCCCCACAGCCTCGTTCCCCCGCGTAACCCGCGTGGGGAACGAGGCTCTTTCTTTTGGTTTTACGACGAAAGCTAGCACTGCCTGAGATCTCTGAAAAAATCATACGCACCCCATTGACATAGCCGCCTAAACCCTTTACAATGAAAGGCAATGAAGATTGTGTAACGTGGGTTGATAGTGTACTGCGCCTGTGGCGTGGCGTTTTAGTATGCGGTAATCCATGGTTAGTAAAGCTTCGGCGCCAACTCGTGCGGGAATGATAGAGCCAACCCACCTCTTGTCAATCAGCGCGGATATTATTCAAATTTAACCAAAACGGGAGTACACATGCCAAAAGCAACCACGGCAAACCACACTCCGGCACAGCGCGTGTTTTTCACGAATGACGACACGGCGGTGGCGGTACCAAACCTCCTGACCCACCAAAAGGAATCGTGGAAAGATTTCGTCGAGACGGGTCTGAGCGAGATTTTCGCAGAAATTAATCCAATTGAGGACTATACTGGACAGAAATTGGAGTTGCGATTTAAGGATTATAAGTTTGAAGCGCCGAAAAACGATGAAAAATTCGCCAAAGAAAATAATTTGACGTTTGACGCGCCGCTGCTAGTGACGACTGAGCTAACAAATAAAGTGACAGGTGAAGTCAAAGAGCAGGAAATTTACTTAGGCGACTATCCGTGGATGACAGATCGCGCAACGTTTATCATCAACGGTACGGAGCGCGTGGTGGTGAGCCAGCTGATTCGTTCAGCAGGCGTGTTTTATACGCCGGAAAAAGGTGCGGGTAAAAATTTGTACAGCGCGAAATTAATCCCGGGCCGTGGGGCGTGGCTGGAATTTGAAACAAGTGCGAGCGGTGCGATTTACGTAAAAATTGATCGTCGGCGCAAAATTGCCGTGACGACATTTTTGCGAGCGCTTGGTTATAGTAAGGTGTCGGAAATTCGTGAGCTGTTCGCCGACATTGATACCGGTGAAACGAAATATATTGAGGCGACACTAGAGAAAGATCCGGCGCACGGCGTGAACGAGGCACTAATTGAAGTGTATCGCCGCTTGCGCCCAGGCGACTTAGCGACGGTTGACAACGCGCGCCAGATGATTGAGCGCATGTTCTTTGATTTCAAGCGATTTGATTACAGCCGCGTCGGCCGCTACAAGATGAATAAACGATTGAATTTGGATGTACCAAATACGACAGAGAATCGTGTGCTGAGGCTTGACGATCTGGTAGCGATTATCCGCGAGCTAATTCGCATGAATAACACGCAGGAGCCGGGCGATGACATTGATGCGCTTGATAACCGCCGCATTAAGCTTGTCGGCGAGTTGGTAGCGCGTCAGTTCCGCGTAGGTATGCTCCGCATGCAGCGCAATGCGATGGATCGCATGAGTATGAGCGATATTGAAACGGTGACACCAAGTCAGCTGATTAACGCCCGCCCAGTGGTTGCGGCGGTGCGCGAATTCTTTGCGAGTAGCCAATTGAGTCAGCTGCTTGACGAAGTAAACCCGATTTCGGAGTTAAGCCACAAGCGCCGATTGAGCTCAATGGGGCCGGGCGGACTCAGCCGCGAGCGCGCTGGATTTGAGGTACGTGATGCCCACCCGACACACTACGGGCGTATTTGTAGCGTGGAAACGCCGGAGGGTGCTAACATTGGGCTAGTATTGAATTTGGCTACGTACGCGCGGATTAATGAATACGGATTTATCGAAACACCGTACCGCAAAGTCGAGAATGGTCGTGTGACTGATAAGATTGTTTATTTGGACGCATCGCAGGAGGTGAATGAGGTAATTGCTGACGCTGGCGCAAAGCTTGATGATAATGGCAACTTCATGAGCGAGCGTGTGTCGGCACGTAAATTCTTACAGCCGAGTCGTGTAGATGCAAGTGAGGTAACGCTGATGGACGCGTCGCACAAGCAGATTCTAGGATCAACAGCCAGCCTCGTGCCGTTCATCGAAAAGAACCGTGTCGACCGTGCGTTGACTGGCTCAAACATGCAGCGCCAAGCAGTGCCGCTATTGCAGCCGCAAGCGCCAACGGTTGGAACGGGAATTGAAGCAAACGTTGCGCGCGATTCTAGTCAATTGATCGTCGCGGAAGCCGACGGCGAAGTAGTTCGCGCTGATGGTGATGCCGTTGAGGTGCAATATAAGGATGGAGTGAAGCGCTATGATCTCATTCACTTCGCGAAGAGCAATGATGATCGTTGCGTTAACCAGAAAGTTCGCGTATCGCGCGGCGAAACTGTTGCAAAAGGCGACATCCTCATTGAGGGCATGTCGATTGCTGAGGGTGAACTAGCACTAGGTAAAGACCTATTAGTAGCATTCATGCCATGGGGCGGCTACAATATGGACGACGCGATCGTGATTAGCCGCCGATTAGTTGAGGACGACACGCTCACGAGCGTAAATATTAAAGATTATTCGGTAGAAGTACGCGAAACGAAGCTTGGCCCGGAAATCGTGACACGCGATATTCCAAATGTGAGCGAAGACAGTTTGCGCCATTTGGATGAAAACGGTATTGTACAAATCGGTTCGGAAGTAAAAGCGGGCGATGTACTTGTCGGGAAAATTACGCCGAAAGGCGAGCAGGAGCTTAGTTCGGAGGAACGGCTGCTGCGCGCGATTTTTGGTGAAAAAGCGAAAGACGTGCGCGACACGTCGCAGCGCATGAATAATGCAGGCGGCGGCAAAGTCGTCGGCGTGAAGATTTTCAGCCGTGAAAACGGTCACGAATTAAAAGCCGGCGTATTGATGCAAATTCAGATCTTCGTGGCGCAATTGCGCAAAATTAGCGTCGGCGACAAGATGGCAGGACGCCACGGTAACAAAGGCGTAGTGGCGCGCATTTTGCCGGTTGAGGATATGCCGTATTTAGCAGACGGAACGCCAGTTGATGTCGTTCTAAACCCGCTTGGCGTGCCAAGCCGCATGAACTTGGGGCAATTGTTTGAAACGCATCTGGGTATGGCGGCGCGGGCGCTTGGCTACAAAGTTGCAACTCCGCCGTTTAACGGAGTGCCAAATGACGTGATTGAGCGCGAACTTGAGAAAGCAGGCTTAGCGAGAGACGGCAAGAGTCAGCTCTTTGATGGCCGTAGCGGTGAAGCGTTTGAGGAGCGCACAACCGTCGGCGTGATGCATATGATTAAATTGCACCACATGGTTAGCGACAAGATCCATGCGCGCAGCACTGGTCCGTATACGATGGTGACGCAGCAGCCGCTTGGCGGTAAGGCGCAAAATGGTGGTCAGCGCTTTGGTGAAATGGAGGTGTGGGCACTTGAAGCGTATGGCGCTGCAACAACATTGCAGGAGATGCTAACGATTAAGTCTGACGACGTGTATGGTCGCGCGAAAGCATATGAATCAATTATCAAAAATGACGTAATCACCGGTCCAAAATTGCCAGAGTCATTCAACGTGTTAGTGAAAGAGCTGCAAGGCTTAGGCTTACGCGTTGATCTGGTCGACGAAAACGAGAATATCGACGCCGAGCATTTGATTGAATCAAGCGGATCTACCGGTAAAGCTACGTCGACTACGAATGACGGCGACGATGATGACGATGAGGCAGAAACCTATCTTGACGAATCTGACGGAATCGGTGATGTCGGCGACGATGACGGCATGAGTGTGCGCGCAATCGACGACGAAGGCCAAATCTCAGATATAAGCGAAGAGGAAGACGAAATGTACGATGAAATAACAACGCAAGCAGACAGGGAGGAGGCGTAAGATGGCGTATCCAGTTAACACGCATGGTATCGCTGATTTCGACGCAGTTCGCCTGGCGGTGGCGAGCCCGGAAGATATTCTGAAGTGGAGCTACGGCGAGGTAACGAAGCCGGAAACGATTAATTACCGTACACAAAAACCAGAACGCGACGGGCTGTTCTGCGAGCGAATTTTTGGTCCGGTTAAAGACATTAACCCGCATGATAGCAAACTCAAAGGCGTGCGTTCGCGCGAGGCGGCAGTTGATAAAAACGGTGAATTGGTCACGAAGTCAATCGTACGCCGCGAACGCATGGGCCACATCAACCTGGCGGCGCCAGTTGCGCATATTTGGTTTATGCGCGGTACGCCGAGTGCGATGAGCTTATTGACCGGCATCACGGTGCGCAATTTAGAGCGTATCGCTTACTTTGCAACCTATGTGATTTTGAAGGTCGACGAAGAAAAGCGTGATCAAATGCTGGCTGACTTGGAGGCAGAGACTGAAGCTGGTCGTGCTGCAATCAAAATTCGCTATGAGCGCGAAGCAGGTGTAGATGGTGCGGATATCAAGCAATTGGCAGAAGAGCAAACACGCGAGCTGCAGGATTTGGAAGATCAGTTCAACGTGAAGAAGTCGCAGCTTGAGGGCTTGGTACGGCGTGCGCTGATTAACGAAACCGATTACCGCAACTTGCCGGAAGAATATGAGGAGTTGATTGAAGTCGGTATGGGCGGCACGGCGTTGAAAGCGCTGCTTGATGAAATCAACCTGAGTGAATTGATTGCTAAATTGCAAGAAGAAGCAGATGGCGCAAAAGGCCAGCGCGAAAAGAAATTGCTGAAGCGCTTGAAGGTGCTTGAAGGTATGCAATCCGCAGGAATTAAGCCATCAAGTTTGTGCTTGACGGTGCTGCCAGTTATTCCACCAGACTTGCGTCCGATGGTTTCGCTCGCGGGCGGACGGTTTGCAACGAGCGATCTAAACGATCTGTATCGCCGCGTTATTAACCGCAATAATCGCTTGAAGAAATTGATTGACCTGAACGCGCCGGAAGTAATTCGTCGCAACGAGATGCGCATGCTGCAAGAAGCAGTTGACAGCCTCATTGATAATTCAGCGGCGCGCGGCGGACGTGCTGTAAACGCTGCAGGCAATCGCCGCCGCCTGAAGAGCTTGAGCGATATGCTAAAGGGCAAGCAAGGGCGTTTTCGCCAGAACTTGCTCGGTAAACGCGTAGACTATTCGGGCCGTTCAGTGATCGTGGTTGGTCCGAAATTGAAGATCAATCAGTGTGGTCTGCCGAAGCAAATGGCAATTGAGCTATTTAAGCCTTTTGTCATCAGTTGGCTGATTGAACGCGAGTATGCGCACAATATTCGCTCCGCGACGCGCTTAATCGACGCGGGCGAGGCGGTCGTGTGGGATGCGCTTGATGCCGTAATTGAGGGTAAATATGTTCTTCTAAATCGTGCGCCGTCGCTGCACCGTTTGAGTATTCAGGCATTTCAGCCAAAATTGGTTGAAGGGAAAGCGATTCAGCTGCACCCGCTCGTAGCGAGTGGTTTTAACGCTGATTACGACGGTGACCAGATGGCGGTACACTTGCCGCTTAGTAAAGAGGCGCAAGCTGAAGCGCGCGAACTGATGAGTGCCGTTAACAACTTGCTGAAACCAGCAGACGGCAGCCCGGTATTAAACATCGGACAGGACATCGTGCTTGGTAATTACTACTTGACGTATGAAAAGCCAAGCGTGCAAACTGATACGGTTGCGGTGTTTGCTGACAGTCGTGATGCCGAGTTGGCGTATGATATGGGTAAATTGCATCTACAGAGTCCGATCCGCATTCGTGCTAAGGGCGAAATCCGCAATACGACGCTCGGGCGCGTGTTCTTTAACGAGATTTTGCCGGACGATTTTCCGTACAACAATAACGTGCAAACGAAGAAAGAATTGAAACGCGTGCTGGCGCAAATCTTCGACAAATATGGTGCTGAAGAGACTGCTAAAACGGCAGACCGCATGAAAGGTTTGGCATTCCGATTTGCGACAGTAGCGGCAGTATCAACCGGTAAAGACGACTACGTGCACTTCAGCGAGACGGAGAGTTTCATTGCCGATGGCGATAAACGCGCGGCAGTGATTGCTGATCAGTACGATCAGGGGTTGATCACTGAGTCGGAGCGCTACAACCTAACGGTTGGCGCGTGGCGTACAGTTGATAATAGCGTGACGAAGCTGCTAAAAGAAAAGCTCGGCAGTATGGATACGAGTATTTCCGTGATGGTCAACTCGGGCGCGCGTGGTGATATTTCAAACGTAAAGCTTGCCAGTGCGATGATTGGTATCCAGGTGGACGCCGCTAACCGCGAAATTGAGCTGCCGATTCGTTCGTACTATACGCACGGTCTGTCGAGTCTGGAATCCTTCGTGGCGACGCGCGGTTCGCGCAAGGGCTTGATTGACACGGCGCTCAAGACGGCAGACTCTGGATATTTGACGCGGCGCTTAGTCGATGTGTCACAAGACGTATTTACGGTAGAGGATGAAGCGGGCGACGACGAAGGTTATACGATCTACCGTTCAGAGACCGAAGAGACGATGATTGATTTCGGCAACCGATTGTACGGACGCTACACGCGCGACGCAGTGCCGGGGCATATTGGTGAGAACGAGCTGATCACGCGCGAAGTTGCAAATGCAATTGACGCCGACGAAGCGATTACCGAGGTGAAGATCCAGTCGATTCTGTCAACGAATAACCTAGAGGGTGTGCCACGTCGCAGCTACGGCATTGATATGTCGACCAACCGCCTGGTTGATCCTGCCGAGCCGGTTGGCGTGATTGCCGCGCAGTCGGTCGGCGAGCCAGGTACGCAGTTGACGCTCCGTACCTTCCACAACTCTGGCGTGGCAGGAAGCGACATTACGCAAGGTTTGCCGCGTGTCGAAGAATTGTTTGAAGCGCGCAATCCGAAAGGACAAGCATATATCACCGAGATTGCTGGTACGGTTGACGTCTGGGAGGATGGTCATAAGTATATTGTGCAAGTGACGCCGGAAACGGGCCGTGTTGAGCGATTGCCGCTTGAAGATCGTACGCCATTATTGCAAGACGGTTCGGAAGTGAAAGTGGGCGATGTGCTTGCTGAAGCGACCGAGGATACAAAGCCGTTGATCGCACCGTTTGATGGCGTTGTTGAGACGGCAGAGGGCACGATTGTGATTGCGTCGATGGCAGTATCGCCAGTGAAATATGAGATTCCGGGTACAGCGCAGCTAGTTGTTTCGGCAGGTGATCGTGTTGAGCCAGGCGATCGGCTAACAATCGGTTCGCTTAATCTGCACGATTTGATGCGTCTGAAAGGAACAGAAGCGACACAGCGCTACATCATCAACGAAGTGCTGCGTATTTATGCCGCCCAGGGCCAGGACGTTGCCGATAAACATCTGGAGATTATTGTGCGCCAGATGTTCAGCCGCGTTCAAATTGAGGATCCGGGCGACAGCGAGTTTGTAATGGGCGATATCGTCAGCAAAGCTCGTGTCGTGCGCGCAAACAAAGAGTTGGTCGCCGCAGGCAAAGAGCCGGCGCAATATACGCAGTTGCTGCTCGGCATCACCAAAGTGAGCATCTGGAGCGATTCATGGCTATCGGCGGCATCGTTCCAAGACACGACGCGCGTGCTTATCAGTGCTGCTACTTCTGGCCGCGCCGATCGCCTGCATGGCTTGAAGGAAAACGTTATCATCGGTCGCAAGATTCCTGTCGGTACGGGTGCAATTGCGCTCAATGAGGACGAGGACAGTTCGCCGGCGGATGAATACGCAGAAGATGTTGAGTCTGAAGCAAACGACATCACACCAGACGTTGATTCGGAATCGTAGTCCGTTAAACTACGCTAGGTTGAGGTGACGCTCAAAAAACACCTTTCTCATTTACGGGAAAGGTGTTTTAGTATGTGATTATTCACGCCTCTGTTTATTTGTCGAACGCTCTCTTTCATCCCCGGCGATTCACGCAACGTTTGATGCGGCATTAAAGACTGCAATGAAATTAAATCAAAAACACTTTTGCCAGCTTGATCTTCAGAGGTAACCGAAATTAGCGCTTCCCGCCGTATTTCACGGTCTCAATTGTGCCAGTTGAGCGGCGGCGGCACGGCTGGTCGGCGTAGGCGCGCCGCTGATTTTCACCGGTGAAGTTTTCGCACTCGACATACACATCGCGGTTGCGGTCGCGGAAATAATACCACAAGCCGTCCGGCATCTGATAGAACATGCCCAAATTATCGGGCGTCGTCATGCGTTGATTGGTAACCGCGCCGACTGGAATTTCAACCAGTTTGTACCCGCTGAGCGCGCCGTCTTTCGGCATTGGCTTGCCGATAAATCCATAATGCGCTGCGGTCGACGTAACAGCGCTGTACGCTTTGGCGAGCGGCTGCTGGGCATCGGCGTATGGCGTGTAAGCGGATACATCCAAGCAGCGCAGCTCCGTCCAGTCGCCTTTGGTGTCGTGCTCTGCTGGATCGACGCTCAGCTGGCACACGACGTCATCGCGCGTGAAATCAGCCAAATACGCCGTTTTTTCATCGCCCTCGGAAAAAACTTTCTTGACGAACTTATCATAGTCCAGGCTTTTTTCGATTGACTCGCGCTGCTGCTTGCTCATTTCTTTCGGCACGTAGCCGGCAAGACTCTGTAAAATATCAACGTCCGGTATGACGGTGTAAAAATTTTTGCCTTTCACCTTGATCGGAATTGTCAGCGGCGTTTTAGCTTTTTCTTGCCCCTTGAAATACACGGCCGTGCGTTCAATAGTTTGCTGCGCAGTGAGCGGGTCTAATTTGGTTTCGCCAGCCTTTTTCTGCTCGTTTGTAGTACGCTTGGTTGATGATTGCGCAAACAGCAATACGACTGCAATCACGCCGATCGCCGCCGCAAGCAGCAATCCGCTGATTAGTATTACTTTGAGCGCATGAAACGAGCGGACGCCCTTTTGGTGCGGTACGGGCTGCGCATATTTGCCGTCTGAAAGTGGCTTCGGTGCCGCGTTCGCCGACGGCGAAACGTACCCCGGGTGTCCGGCATTTTCAATATCGCTATCATTCAAATTTCGTTGTGGATTCATGCTTATATTATACTATAACTCTTATGATTTAGCGCGAAAGCCGGGCGCGGGCGGTGAGCGCTTTACTACGTACATACAACCTGCTATAATAGGTAAAAATAGGAGGTGCATGATGAGTTAGAGCACGAAGCAAAAATTTTACATATCAATACGGCGCAATTCGTGCAGCAGGTTGCGGTAAAATTCTGGTGCGATAAGTCTAAACAAGTCAAAAACCGTCGCTCTAAAAATCAGCTTTATACATTATCCTATCTAGACAAAATGTCACCAACCGTGCTATAATAACAGAGAGTTTCTCTGATTCGCCGCTAGGATAATCTCGGCGCGTAAAATCAGACGCATGAGGCGGGTTGCTGCCGTGCTCATGCATCCGCAGAGCCTTTAGCAAGCTCCGCCAAGAGTATAAGTGTAATGAAAAGGAATGGGTGATTTATGCCAACCATCAATCAGCTGGTGCGCAAGTCGCGCAAGACGGCGGCAAAAAAGTCGAAGTCTCCAGCGCTTGGGCGCATTCATAATGCGCTGAAAGTTCGGTACTATAACCAAAATGCACCGCTCAAGCGCGGCGTGTGCGTGAAAGTGACGACCAAAACGCCGAAAAAACCTAACTCCGCGCTCCGTAAAGTTGCGCGTGTGCGCCTGACGAACGGATACGAAGTTTGGGCGTATATTGGCGGCGAAGGACACAACTTGCAAGAGCATGCAGTCGTGCTCGTACGCGGCGGTCGTGTGCCAGACCTGCCGGGTGTGCGCTACCATATCGTACGCGGCGCGCTTGATTTGCAAGGCGTCTCCAAGCGCAAACAAGGCCGTTCAAAGTATGGTACGAAAAAGGAGGATAAGTAATCATGCCTCGTAAAGTTACTAAGAAATTGCAGCGCACCATCAAGCCAGATCGTAAATACCAGAGTGTGCTCGTACAGCGCTTGATCAACAAATCAATGCTTAATGGCAAAAAGCAAGTTGCCGAGCGCGCCGTTTACAGCGCGCTTGAGCAGGCGGCGAAAACGCTTAAAAGCGAAGAGCCGTTGGAGGTTTTTGAAGCCTGTATAAAAAATATTAGCCCGGCATTTGAGGTAAAATCTCGTCGTGTCGGCGGTGCAAACTATCAGATTCCATTTCCGATTCAGGGCCACCGCCAGCAGCATTTCGCGTTTATGTGGCTAGTACAGGCGGCGCGCAGCAAAAGCGGCATGCCGTATAGCAAGCGCCTTGCGACCGAAATTGTTGATGCTGTCAACGAAACTGGTATCGCGTTTAAGAAAAAAGAAGACACGCACAAAATGGCAGAAGCCAACCGCGCTTTCGCGCATTTCGCACGCGGTTAGTTGGTTTGCAATCCCGCAAAACACCACTCGCGCTAGGGTGGTGTTTTGCGTAGAAGCTGGTTACGCTGGCGCTAGTATTGATTGACGCGCATTGCTGCAACCTACTCTCCGCGTAAAACACTTTCCCCTTGTGGAGAGCGTTTTACAGCGCAGATTAACGCACGCCAGGCACTATATTTACAAGAATAAATCTGATATAATAGTCAGTAATAGTAGTTTTTTGGTGGCAAAAAATAGCCAAAAACTCGGATAATATTATTTAAGTTAAAGGAAACCTCATGGCAACGAATGTTCCACTAAAAAACTTTAGAAATGTTGGTATTATTGCGCATATCGACGCAGGCAAAACCACAACGACCGAAGGTATTTTGTACCGCACCGGCATTAACCATAAGATCGGCGAGGTGAAAGGCGATGGCGACGGCGCGACGACTGACTGGATGGCGCAGGAAAAAGAGCGCGGCATCACGATTACGTCAGCGGCCGTGACGTGCTTTTGGAAGGGGCATAAAATCAACATCATCGACACGCCTGGGCATATTGACTTTACTGCCGAGGTGGAGCGCTCGCTCCGCGTGCTTGATGGCGCGGTGACAGTATTCGACGGTAAAATGGGCGTCGAGGCTCAGTCTGAGACAGTCTGGCGCCAGGCTAATAAGTACGGCGTGCCGCGCCTCTGCTTCATCAACAAGATTAACCAAACGGGCGGTGATTTTTACAAATCTCTGGAGAGTATCCATACGCGCCTTAGCAAGCAAGCGTTCCCGATTCATTTGCCGATTGGATTTGAAAAAGACGTTTGCGGCGTGGTTGATTTGGTCGAGATGAAAGCTTACACTTACAAGGATTACACCGACCACGAGCTGATTGAAGGCGAAATTCCAGCGGACATGCTGGAAAAAGCGCAGAACGCGCGCAGCTTGCTTGTTGAAAATGCTGTTGAAGCCGACGACGACTTGATGATGAAGTTCCTTGACGAAGGCGAGGAATCAATCACGAAAGACGAGCTAAAGATGGCGCTTCGCAAGCGCGTGCTGGCGGGCGATTTCTTCCTGGTGACGGGCGGCGATGGCCGCGGTGTGATTGTCGAAAAACTACTTGATATCATGACGGATTATCTACCAAGCCCGCTTGATGTTGACGAAATTTGGGGCAAAAACCCGAAGACAGGCGACGAAGTCGGTCGCAAGCCGGACAACAAAGAGCCGATGGCGGCGCTGGCGTTTAAGATTGCCGCTGATCCGTTTGTTGGCAAGCTGATCTTTGTCCGCGTATATTCGGGCGTTCTGAAAGCCGGCAGCTACGTGCTCAACACGACAACGGGCGAGAAAGAGCGCATCGGGCGTATCGTGCGCATGCATGCCGATAAGCGCGAGGATATCAATTCAGTCGGCGCGGGCGACATCGCGGCGGTCGTTGGTTTAAAAAATACGTATACCGGTAACACATTAGCAGATGCGGCGCACCCGATTGCACTTGAGTCAATTGAATTTCCCGACCCGCCGGTATCAATCGCTGTTGAACCAAAAACGAAAGCCGATCAAGAAAAAATGGGTATTGCCCTGCAGCGCCTCGCAGAAGAAGACCCGACATTCCGCATTCATACCGACGAAGATACCGGTCAGACGATCATGTCCGGCATGGGCGAGCTCCATCTCGAAATCCTCATCGACCGCATGAAGCGCGAGTTTAACGTTGAGGCAAATGTCGGCGAGCCGCAAGTTGCCTACCGTGAAACCATTAAGGGCACAGCGGAGGTGCAGGGTAAGCACGCTAAGCAGTCTGGTGGCCGAGGCCAGTACGGTGACGTATGGGTGCGCTTTGAGCCGAACGAAACCGGAAAGGGCTTTGAGTTTATCGACGAGATTAAAGGCGGCGTGGTGCCGCAGGAATACCGCCCGGCGGTGCAAAAAGGTATCGTCGAGACGCTAAACGGCGGCGTCATCGCGGGCTATCCGGTAGTCGATGTCAAAGCTACGCTCTACGACGGCAGCTACCACGATGTCGACTCCAGCGAGCTAGCGTTTAGCTTGGCGGGTAGTCTAGCAGCACGCGCTGGCATCAAGCAGGCCAATCCGGTACTGCTTGAGCCGGTTATGCATGTTGAGGTGACGACGCCAGAAGAGTTTATGGGCGACATCATCGGTGACCTGAACTCGCGTCGCGGTCGTATTGAGGCGATGGAAGACTTGATGGGCGGTGCAAAACTCATCAAAGCGATTGTGCCACTCGCTAATATGTTTGGCTACACCAGCGACATTCGCAGCATGAGCCAAGGTCGTGCTGCTAGCACGATGGAGCTAGCGCACTACGAAGAAGTTCCACCGAACGTAGCGCAGGAAATTATTGAGAAGCGCTCAAAGTAACCGCTCATTTTCTGCAGCAGCTCGCAAGACCGAGGGTTTATCATACGCCCTCGGTTTTTCAGCTGCATCCGTTCTAGGCGCGTGCTACGCCTTCATACACATATCGCGATACGGCTTCGTTGCAAGAGGAAGCGTGTCTATATCAAGTAACCGTTCCAACTTGTCAACAGTTTGAAGCGCTACTGCTTTATCCGCAAGCGTTACCTCTGTTTCAATGAATGTTCCGACATCCATGATTTCATCAATCGCAACTACAGTATTAGGGTATGCCGCCGAGGTAAATGTACGCCGGAATTTAGTAACCGTCACTAGTTCTATCATGCCAAGGTTTGCGAGCAATTGCTTGGCGGTTGCCGCGCTGTTTGGCGCGATTGATAAATTTGTCTCTGGCTTCATGATTACGCCATCGTTTGTACTTGTTGCCTGCGATGTTGCCGGCTTGTACGTCATCTCAGCAAATCCGTCGCGCTCACGTACGCGCAAGCATTCAACAGTCTGCATGAAATTAACATCGGGGCGGGAATAATAAGTATCATTTTCGTGCAATTGGCCAGTCTGTGCGAAGCCGTGCGCTTTTAGCATTGCGATAAACGTATCAACGCTACCGGTAAATATGCGTTTGCGTTCAACTTCAATGAGGGGTTTGGTCATCGCAAGGCCTTTCTTAAAGGGGTGTAGTGTCAAAAGTTATATTTATTATCCCTCTTTTCCAAGCATTGTTCAAGTAGTTTATTCAGGATGATTCGACTATTGCGTCGCTGCTTGCTAAATTATGCCCAGCTCTCAACAATACTATTAACATTGGCTAGAGAACTAATACTTGCGCTAATCCGCCGATCCGCTTATACTAAATTTATATGCGGTGGGCAGCAAAGCAGAAAAAAGTAGTTGCACGGATAAAATGGCTAACGCTTGGCGCGCTCGTGGCCGCGGCGATCGGCTATATGTACTGGGATACCGAGATCAACCCGGGCAGCGCGCAGCATACTGGCTCATCGGGTAGCGGGCTTGAGAAAACGCTGATCATGGGTACTGATCCCGGATTCAAGCCGTTTGAGTACAAAAACGGACAAAATGTTGTTGGATTCGATGTCGATTTGGTGCGTGAAATCGCTAAAGACACGAACCGCTCGCTACAGATTGAGGAAATATCGTTTGACGGTTTACTGCCGGCGTTGCAAGCTGGGCGGATTGATTTAATTGCCGCCGGTATGACTGTCACGCCGGAGCGCGCCAAAAACGCTGCCTTTTCTACTACCTACTATTCGGCGGCGCAAAAGGTTGTCGTGCCGAAAACTGGCTCGACGGTCGAGTCGGTCGATGATCTGAAAGGCAAGCGTATCGGCGTGCAGCTCGGTACGACGGGCGACACGCTGGCGCATAAGATTACGGGTGCGTCGGTCGTGCAATTGCCCGCGACATCGAATGTTATGCAAGAGCTGAATGCACGGCGTATTGACGCGGCAATCATGGACAACGGTCCAGCGACGCAATATTTAGCGACAAATCCGAACCTCACCATGCTGGCGCGTGACTTAACGAAAGAGGACTACGCTATCGCTATTAAGAAGGGTAATGCTGAGTTACTCAAGCAAGTGAACGATAGCATCAAAGCCATGAAGAAAGACGGGCGCTACGACGCGCTCGTCAAAAAGCATTTCGGAGCGGCCGCGCCATGAATACGTTTGAGATTCTCTTTGGCGGCGAGCGCTATTTATATCTGACGCGCGGGCTAGAGGTCACGCTGCTGCTCACGGTATTTTCGACGATTATTGGTATCGCTATCGGGCTGGTGATTGCGCTCATGCAGCAATCGCAGTGGCAGCCGTTCAAACACCATAAGCCATCGCGGTTGCAGCGCTGGCGTCCGGTTGCGTGGTTGGCAAATATCTACACCGTTATCATTCGCGGTACGCCGTCGCTCGTACAGCTGTTGATCATGTACTACGTCGTGTTCGGATCGTACCGCAGCGTATCAAAGCTATGGATCGCAAGCCTAGCCTTTGGCATTAATAGCGGTGCGTATATCGCAGAGATTATTCGCGGCGGTATAGAGGGTGTCGATAGCGGGCAAGTTGAGGCGGCGCGATCGCTGGGGCTTAGCCGCTGGCAAACGATGCGCTACGTCGTCTTGCCACAGGCGTTGAAGACCTCGTTGCCGGCGCTCATCAGCGAATTCATCACCTTACTAAAAGAAACGTCAATCGTCGGCTGGATCGGTATGAACGACCTCATGCGCGGCGCCGACAACATTCGCTTCCAAACTGCCACAGCATTTGAGTCGCTCTTTGCCGCTGCGCTGCTATATCTGGGACTTACGACTATATTCACGCGCCTTATGCGCCGCGTCGAAAGGAGACTGAAAGAAAGTGATTAGTATCGAAAACTTGCACAAAAAATACGGTAAAAACCACGTGCTGAAAGGTATTAACCTGCAAATCGACCAAGGCGAGGTCGTCGTAATTCTCGGTTCAAGCGGCGGCGGCAAAAGCACCTTGCTGCGCTGTATCAACATGACCGAGACGCCGACTAGCGGGCGTGTGTGGGTGAATGGTATTGACATGACGGATCCGCATACAAATCTCAATCAAGTACGCGCCGACATCGGTATGGTGTTTCAGCAGTTCAACTTGTTCCCGAATATGAATGTCATTGATAACATCATGCTAGCGCTTACGAAAGTGCGTAAGTTATCGCGGCGCAAAGCGCGCCAAACCGCGCTTGAAGCGCTCGAAAAAGTCGGCTTGCGCGAAAAAGCTAACGAATTCCCCAGCCATTTATCGGGCGGACAGAAGCAGCGCGTCGCGATCGCGCGCGCCATGGCGATGCAGCCAAAGGTCTTACTCTTTGATGAGCCAACCAGCGCCCTCGACCCGGAAATGGTCGATGAAGTGCTAGCGGTTATTCGCAGGCTCGCCAGCACTGGCATCACTATGGTGATCGTTACGCACGAAATGTCGTTTGCGCGTGATGTTGCCTCGCGCATTATATTTTTGGACGGCGGCAAAATCATTGAAGACGGCACGCCTGAAAAAGTCATCAAACGCTCGCGCCATGCCAAAGTTCGCTCGTTCTTCGAGGCGCTGACGAATTAGCATAAAAATAGTAAAAAATCCCGCAAAAAATCCTTGACAAACCCAACCGCCTTGCTACAATTCCCCTCAGAATAGACTTAACACAAAAAAGGGAGAACTCAACAAAATAAAGTAAATAAATAACCAAACTCAACCGCGATAGACCACCACCTATAGCGTCATGTAATCAAAACACAATATCAAATACCGATAATATCTTTAGATAAAACAAAAGATAGAAAAGGAACAGAAATACAATCATGTTAGGGTGGCATCGTCTCCGCAACTATACGGCTGGCTGTTCACTCACCAACTGCTAGCACGCATACAGGTACGCGCACAGTAACCGCTAGCAGGCATAATCCCACACACACTGAAACCGCGCGGGCTCGCTCGCAGGCACAGTAACCATACGGCTGCTAATACTCGGCACACTTCTATCCAGTATGCTTCCGGCCTCCATCTCTTTCGTAAAAACCGGCTCGTTCCGGTTTGTTTAGCGTTTATGATGGCTGTCTGTACCGGTACGGTAAGTTATCTTGCTGTAAACCGCCAAGCAAATGCTGCTTCAGCACCATCATCTCCAACTAACGTCTCTCTCAGTGCCGGTAACGCCAGTATTACCGTATCATGGCATAGCCCAATATCACTAGGTGGTGGTTCACTAACAAACTACATCATAGAGCACCGCACCCTTGGTGCCGGCAGCTGGACAACTAGCAATGCTGCTCCTACTGCTACATCACATACTATCTCCGGTCTCACTAACGACCAAAAGTACCAAGTATGCATTGCCGCTAAAACAGCATCAGGCACAAGCCCCTATACGCCAATCCTCCTTGCAATACCGCATGCTGCTCCAACTATCTCTCAGGTCAACCCAGCAACAGACGTCACGCCAGGACAAACTATCACCATACAGGGAAGCGGGTTCTTGCCGAAGGGGAAGACGATTGTGCAGGTGGCAAGCAATGACGAGTCCTCTTATGCTCTCGCTTCAGATGGCACAGTATATAGCTGGGGTTTTAATAGCAATGGTCAGCTTGGCGATGGTACAAACACCAACTCCAACGCCCCTGTCGCCGTAAAGACTACCGGCACGCCGATGGAGGGAAAGACGATTGTACAGATTTCTGGTAGCAATTCTTCTTCTCTTGCTCTTGCTTCAGACGATACCGTGTACGGTTGGGGAAATAACCAACACGGTCAGCTCGGTAACGGCACGACAACAAGCTCTCTAGTCCCTGTTGTTGCTACTACCGGCAACTCCGCTCTCGCTCCCTCCACCCCCAAAATAACCATCGGCGGCGTTCCCGCTACAGACATCACAATTGTAGACAGCAACACTATCACCGTGAAAGTCCCTGCTCATGCCAACGGTCTTGTCGACGTTACAGTTGATCTTGGCAATGGCGACCCGCTCTACAAAGTCACTAAAGCAAATGCCTTCCGCTACGGTCCAGCTCCCGTCACGCCAGGCAGCGGCGGCGCTGGTAGCACACATGGCGGCAACGGCCAGCGTTACCGCGGCTCCCGCTCAGGCGGTACCCTCGCTAACACCGGCGATAACCTCACCATCCTGCTCTTTACTGCCGGTATTCTCATCGCAGGCGCTCTCACTCTCATCATTGGTGTCCGCCTCCGCAAAGACTGGCAAGCATAAGAGCCTAAGAAACAAGAGAACCGCTGCATAAGCACGAGCACTATCCCGCAAACCGAAGCGGCGAACGATGACGGGTTCGCCGCTTTTGGTGCGTGCGCCATTAGTGATTGGTAATCGCGCGAATAATTATTGTAATGAAAAGCTGGTATCATTTCTTGGGAAAGGTGATTATAATAGCAGCAGATGTCCCGCCCCAAGCCAACCATTCGCCAACTGATCCGCGCGCTTTATAGCGTGGCAAAAACATCGCTGCGAATCGCGCCAGGCATGTCGGTTCTGCAGGTTACCGGCTCGGCGATTTCTGCCGGTTTGCCAATTGTCACAACGTATCTAGCGGCGCTCACGACCACGGCGCTCGCCGAAGCGTACGCAGGCGATCGTGCAGCAGGTAACCGCGTGGTGTGGCTGGTGGCGGCAGCGGCGCTATCGGGCGTGTTGATGGCGGCGTGGGGTATTTTCGAGCGCTACGCAAGCGAGCTCATGCGGTTTCGTATCAAAACCGCTATGTCCGACGTAATGTACGAGCGCTTTTGTGCGATTGAATTTTGGCGCTATGACGATAAGGACACGATCGATATGTACGAGCGCGCCAAAGAGTTTGCGCAATTTTTTCCATATATTTTTGCGCGTTTGGCAGATGTCGTGACGCATACGTTTACGTTTGTATTTACAGTTTGGGCGCTTATTGCGATCAACGCGTGGTTGGGGCTGGCGGTCGTGCTCGCCGCAGTCCCGAGCGTGATCGTGCAGTTCCGGTTGTCGCGGCTTAATGCAAATCATTGGCGCAAAAATGTCGAAACGCGCCGGCGTGCCAGCTGGATTGAATGGGAAATGCTCAAACCGCAAAAGATGATTGATTTGCGGCTGTACGGATTGGTTCGTCACTTGCTTGATATGCGCATGGCGCTGCTCGAAAAAGATCAAAAAACGCGTATTGATTTTGAGCGAAAATTTTTGGCGAAAAGACTCGGTGCAGAATTGTTCCAGGCGGTGGTGGAGGTCGGCGCGCTCGTGTGGGTCGTGTACGAAATTGTCGCGCACCGTCAGCCGATTGGCCAGTTTTTATTCGTGCAGCAAACAGCAGGTCGCGCGCTCGGCAGCGTTAGCAGCTTGGTCTCGACGGTCAATAGTATGGACGAAGATTTGGCGAATTTGTTTGATTATCAGCGGTTCATGGAGTTGCCGATCGCCAAGCAGGGCGGTAAAACAGTGCCGGCGTTGCATCGCGATATACGACTCAAGGACGTGAGTTTTCGCTATCCGGGCAGCGATACGCTCGTGCTTGATCGTATCAATTTGACCATTAAGCGCGGCCAGCATGTTGCACTTGTCGGCGAAAACGGTGCGGGTAAAACAACGCTATTGAAATTGTTGGCGGGATTGTACAAGCCAGTTAGCGGCGAAGTGGTAGTTGATGGCGTGCCGCTTAAGTCGGCTAATATACAAACGTGGCATCGGCAATTGGGCGTGCTCAGCCAAAATTTTACTCAGTATGATTTCGCGACAGCCGCTGAGAATGTGTGGTTTGGTGATGTGTCAAAAACGCCGAGTCAGGAGCGAGTAGATGCCGCGCTACGCGAAGCCGAGGCGGCAAAATTTGTCGCCAAGCTACCGAAAGGCGTCGACAGCTACGTGAACCAGTGGATGGAATCCGATGACGGCGTGAAAGGCGTGGATTTGTCGGGCGGACAATGGCAACGATTGGCGCTTGCCCGCAACTTTTACCGCGATAGTCCGATTATTATTTTAGACGAACCGACGAGTGCGATTGATGCGTTGGCGGAGGCGCGCATTTTCGATCGGTTGTTCCAGCAAAAACAGAAGACGATTATTACTGTATCGCACCGTCTGAGCACAGTTGAGAAAGCTGATATGATTTTTATGCTCGCGCACGGTAAAGTTGTCGAGTATGGTACGCATGCCGAGCTTGTTGCTCGGCACGGCGCGTACTACCATATGTTTGAATCGCAGCTCCGGCGTACATAATTATAAGCAGGCGGGGTGCTTTTGTTGTTTTGCTGCGCACTCGTACTGTTTGAGCGGTATTAAGCACTTGCATTTTACCGGCAAATACGCGATACTATTAAGTATGCTGGTACGCAATGGGGTGCCCGTTGCGATTAAAAATAAACATCAAAACCTCCGTGCCCCGGGTGGGCGCGTAACAGCACGAAAGTCGCCTCTAGAACTTGGGGCGATTTTTTGATATGATGGTAGTGATGGGGCATTAGCTCAGTTGATAGAGCGCAGCATTCGCATTGCTGAGGTCGCGAGTTTGACTCTCGCATGCTCCACCATATTAGGGTGGATTTGGGAAAGTTTGCGGGAAATTAGCTCAGTTGGCTAGAGCGCAGCATTCACATTGCTGAGGTCACAGGTTCGAGCCCTGTATTTCCCACCACAAACTAGTATATTATGCGGGGTATTAGCTCATTTGGCTAGAGCGCTTCGCTGGCAGCGAAGAGGTGAGGAGTTCGAATCTCCTATACTCCACCAAATTATACAGGCAAGCATTGTTGCTTGTTTTTTATTTTTCACATTGACTATTTCGCTCACGTTTGCTATAATAACATTAGGTCAATACGTTGTTTTCTGTTGCTCAAGTTGAGTATATCGGCGTCTGAGAACGGAAAATGTAATGCATGAAACACACCCCTAGTTGTACCGTTGCACGATAAGCGCAACTTTTTTGTTGCTAAAAATAGTAAGTAAAGGAGAAAATATGCCCCGCAACAAGCGTGAAGGGTTAGTTTTTGGTGTCGCTATGGCGTTCACGATGTCATTATTTATGAATATATTTAACGCGTTTCGCCACAGCGGTATATCAGTTGAGGCGCTCGGACGCGCCTTGTTGCTGCAGCCGGTGATTTTTACTATTGTGATGATTGTCGAAAATGTGGTCGTATCAAAAGCAGCGCGTAAAGTCATGAACGGCATGACGCAAAAAAATGACAGCGCTTCAGCAAAAGCGCTTGCCCAGACGGTGTGCATGGTGACGGGTATGTCTCTCGCGATGAGTGTGATCGGGCTGGCGCTGTCTGGTGCGCCGCTCGCTGCGATGCCGGTACAATTTGCACTGGCGTGGCCGGTTAATTTTTGTGCTGCGTTTTTCTGGCAAATATTTGCGGCAGCGCCTATTGCCCGCGGTGCGCTTCGACTTTTTCGCCGCTATAACCGAAATGCAGATGTTGTAGTTGCTACTGAGTAGTGTGGGTGCAACGCGGAGTTTTCGCGCGGATTATTTTGGTTGGTGTAGACCATTATGGTATAATAACTATAAGCAAGGTCTGTGTCGCCGCAGACCGTTTTTTATGAAATAAGCAGAAGCCTACGCGGTATTAAGGAATATTATGACCGACCCAAATTATATTCGAAATGTTGCAATTATTGCGCACGTTGACCATGGTAAAACGACGCTTGTCGACGGGTTACTCAAGCAATCAAATACGTTTCGCGACAATCAGGCGGAAATGGCGCAAGCGTTGATTATGGATTCGGGCGATCAGGAGCGCGAGCGTGGTATTACCATCACCGCCAAGCAGACGACGGTGTACCATGGTGATTACAAAATCAATATTATTGATACGCCGGGGCATGCGGATTTTTCCGGTGAGGTTGAGCGGACGCTTAATATGGCGGACGGCGTATTGCTTATCGTCGATGCGCAGGAAGGACCGATGCCGCAAACGAAATTCGTTTTGAGCAAAGCGCTGGAGCTGGGTCTAAAGCCGGTAGTAGTGATCAATAAAATTGATAAGCCGGCGCGTCGTGTCGCTGAAGTTGAAGACGAGCTGGCGGATTTATTTTTGGAGCTTGCGACTGATGAGTCGCAGCTAAAATATCCGGTGTATTATGCGGCGGCGCGCGATGGCAAATCGTGGGTGCATATGCCGAGCGACCCAAGTGAGCCGGCTGATTTAGCGCCGATTTTCGAGGCGATTATTCAGCAAATTCCTGCACCAAACGTGTCGGTAGACGGTTCGTTTCAAATGCTCGTAACAGCCCTGCAGTATGATAGCTTTTTGGGAAAGTATGCGATTGGGCGGATTAGCCGCGGTGTCGCTAAACGCGCAATGCCGATTGTGCTAATGAAAACTGACGGCACGGCGCAAAACGCTAAAATTGATAAATTATTTATTAGCCGCGGGCTCGCCAAAGAAGAAGTCGACGAGGCAGTAGCGGGCGATATTGTTTATGTCGTTGGCGCGGCTGCAGCGCATATCGGCGAGACGCTTGCCGACCGCGACAATCCTGAAGCGTTGCCGGTGATGGACGTCGAAGCACCGACGATTAGCATGTACCTCGGGCCAAATACCAGCCCGATGAAAGGCCGCGAGGGCGAATTTACAACATCGCGGCAGATCGGCGATCGGTTGCAGCGCGAGCTAGAGACAAATGTGGCACTTCGTGTGCGCGAGGACGGCATTGGATTTATTATTTCGGGTCGCGGCGAATTGCATTTAAGCGTGCTAATTGAAGCGATGCGGCGCGAGGGTTATGAGTTTGAAGTTGGGCGGCCGAAAGTTGTAACGATAAACGAAGACGGCGTTGAGAAAGAGCCGGTTGAAGAACTGCTGATTGAAATTGGTGCAGAGTTTGTCGGCGTTGTCAGCCAGGAACTTGGCAAGCGCAAAGCGGAGTTGATTAAGCAAGAACAGACCGCGAGCGGTGCTGCGCGTATGACCTATCTCATCACGACGCGCGCATTGATCGGATTGCGCAACACGCTATTGACCGACACGAAAGGTACGGTGATTATGTACAGCTTGCCGCATGGTTATCAGCCGGCGAGTAGTACGTTGCCACGAACGCGCAATGGCGTGTTGATTGCTTTTGAGGCCGGCACAACGACGCCGTATGCGCTTGAAAACGCCGAAAGCCGCGGTGAATTATTTGTCGGATCCGGCGTGGAAGTGTATGCTGGTATGATCGTCGGGCTAAACAATCGTATGGACGATATGGAAATTAACGTTTGCAAAGCGAAGCACCTGACAAACATGCGTTCAAAATCAAGCGACGGCACAGTGCAGTTGACGCCGCATACAGAACTTAGTTTAGAGCAGTCAATTGACTTTATCGAAGACGATGAGCTACTTGAGGTGACGCCGAAAAGTCTGCGTCTACGTAAAAAATATCTCGACGCTAACGAGCGCAAACGCCATAGCAAATCGTAAATAAAAATCTCCCGCATGGTAAGACAGGCGGGAGATTGATATTAGCTTAGCCAATGTACTGTACGGTAATTCGCTTTCGCTTCATAGTTCTCCTTTTTGTTTTAGTGATGTTTGTGTGATTAACCACTATATTTATATTAGCATAAGCATGATAAAAAGTCAATAGTATTTTTTAATATTCTGGTTGTAACAGGGGTAGATTTGGCGTATAATGCCATCTATGCGCAAACGATTGTTAACAAAAAAATCCGAGGAGATTATTAAAAAAAGTTCCGATTCGCTTAAGACTGCAACAGTCCATACGGTCGGTTTGCTAAAGCCTGTCGCAAAAAGCCCAGATGAGTCGCTGCGTGATTTATTTGATGCTGTGCAGGCAGAACGCGTGTATGCCGACGGCAAAACATTTGTCGATATGGTGCCGTGCGATTCAGTTGCAGCGGTCGTACGTCGGTATATGAAAGAACGCAAAAAGCCCGAGTTTGATTTGGCGGAGTTTGTTTCGCATAATTTTCAGCCGGTAAAACACAATGTGCCGCAGTACGAGCCGGACGAAACGACAACGGCGCGCCAGCATGTCTCGAATTTGTGGCGCGTGCTAGAACGGCGTAATCGGCGTAATCGCGGTTCACTAATTGCGTTGCCATACAAATATATTACGCCGGGCGGGCGATTTGAAGAGCAGTTTTATTGGGATAGCTATTTTATTATGCTTGGTCTTGCGGCGGACGGCAGGTGGCGCGCCGTGCATGATATGATGCGTAACTATACATATATGCTGCGTAAATTTAATATGATTCCGACCGCAAATCGTACCTATTTTTTGAGCCGGTCGCAGCCGCCGTTCTTCGCACGTATGGTGCAGTTGTTGGCGCAGCAGCGCGGTGCGCGGCGTACGTATATTGAGTTTTTGCCTAGCATGCTCGCTGAATATCGTTTTTGGATGGATGGGCGGCGGCGCCTCGCGACAAGACCGGATTGTACTGCGTACCGCCGTGTCGTGCGTATGTCGCATGGTGAAATTCTTAACCGGTTTTACGACGATCAATCAACGCCGCGCCCGGAATCACAGCGCGAAGACATTGAAACGGCTGAAGTCGCCGACCAAAAAGAGCAAGTTTATATTGATTTGCGAGCAGCGGCGGAAAGCGGCTGGGATTTCAGTAGCCGTTGGTTTCGCGACACTCGCGACATCAAAACGATCGAAACGACGAAAATTGTACCGGTTGATCTGAACTGTTTGATGTATGATTTGGAATGTGCGATCGCCGAATCGTACCGGTTCCTCAAACAAAAGCGTTTAGCGCGGCGGTTTGAGCAGGCTGCTGCTCACCGCGCCAAAGCGATTCAGCGATACTGTTGGAATGAGTCAAGTCAATTTTTTGAGGATTTTCATACTGTTCGGCAAACGTTGAATAACCGTTTAACACTCGCGGGGGTGTTTCCGCTGTATGCCGGTATCGCGACGCCTGAACAAGCGGCAGCTGTAGCCGAGCGGATTAGAACGGACTTTTTGTGTGCGGGCGGCGTTGCGGCGACGCTCGTCGATAACGGTCAGCAGTGGGATTTGCCAAATGGCTGGGCGCCATTGCAGTGGGTAACGATCAAAGGATTGGGCTTATATGGCTATGACGAATTAGCAGCAGAAATCCGCGACCGCTGGCTTGCGCTGAATGAATCGGTGTTTATGAGTGAACGAAAAATGGTCGAGAAATACGACGTCGTCGCAGCGGCGCCAGGCGGTGGTGGCGAGTACGAGTTGCAAGACGGTTTTGGCTGGACGAACGGCGTATATGCTGCGCTCAAAGACGAACAGGAGAAAGAGTATGGCGCGTAAACGCTGGGCAAATGTAAATGCTCTGTATCAAATTTATCCGCGATCATTTATGGATTCAAATGGCGATGGTATTGGTGATTTGCGTGGTGTAATTGACAAGCTAGTCTATATAAAAAGCGGTGAAAAATCGCTTGGCATCGACGCGATTTGGTTTTCTCCGTTCTATCCATCACCGCAAGCTGACATGGGCTATGACGTGTCGGAGTATTGCGACATTGACCCGATGTTTGGTTCGCTTGATGATTTTCGCGAACTGGTCGAAAAAGCGCACGCAAGCGGTATTAAAGTCATGGTTGATTTTGTGCCGAATCATACAAGCGATCAGCATCCGTGGTTTTTGGAATCGCAATCGTCGCGCGATAACGATAGAAGTGATTTTTACACGTGGCGCGATGCGCGCGCGGATGGTTCGCCGCCGAATAATTGGTTGAGTATTTTTGGCGGTTCGGCGTGGCAGTGGAATGAATCGCGGCAGCAATATTATTTACATACGTTCTTGAAAGAGCAGCCCGATTTGAATTGGGACAATCCGGCGGTGCGCCAAGAAATGAAGCGCGTTCTGAGATTTTGGCTTGATTTAGGCGTTGATGGATTTCGCGCTGACGCAGTGCGGTGGATTAGTAAAGATCCGCAGTTGCGTGACGATCCGCTCGCGGCGCATTGTTCTGACGAGCAATCAGTGCAGTCGTTTGATGATTTGCAGCATAAATATAGCCGTTTTTGGGAAAATCTGTTTCCATATTTGCGCGAGCTGACGGATGTTGTGGCATCGTATGACGATAGAATCATGATTTTCGAAGACTATCCCGATGGAAATTACGGTACGCAGGAACAGTATCTCGGATTTTACGGCGTCAACCCTGACGTGTCGATGCCATTTAATTTTGAAGGCTTGAGTGCGAAGTTTTCAGCGGAATCGTTTAGCACGATGGTGAATGAATTTCAGGGCATGATTAATCCTGATATTCATACGCCGGTGTATTGTTTTAGCAATCACGACCAAGCGCGAATTGCGACGCGTTATGGCGGTACAGAGCAGGCGCGGCTTGTTGCGCTGATGCAGTTGACGCTGCCGGGTCTGCCGGTGGTGTACTACGGCGACGAGATCGGTATGACGAACGCGCCGATCCGATTTGATGAAATTCAAGATAAGTCAGTATTTAGCCACGGTAATGACGAGTCGGTCGGGCGCGATCCCGAGCGTACGCCTATGCAGTGGACGGGTGAAAAAAACGCCGGTTTTAGCCAAGCAAAACCGTGGTTACCCGTTGATCCTATAAGTAAAAAAGTGAATGTTAATGTTGAGCAGCACGACCCCGATTCGTTTTTTGCCTTATATCAGCGGCTACTGAAACTACGTAGTCGGTATGAGATTCTGCGATTGGGCGAATACGAGCCGATCGGTGATGCGGGCGACGACATATTTGCGTATGCCCGGTGGATCGGCAAGGAGCAGCACGTGTTTGTGGCACTCAATTTTAGCGAAGAAATGCGCCGTGTTACGTTGCCGCACGCCGGATTTGTTTTATGCTCAACGCATCCGGTTGATTATCCGGCAATTGGCGCAAACGGCGTTGTAACGCTCCGACCGTATGAGGGTGTCTTGGTTGAATGTAGCGAGCACCGATTGCAGTGCGACAACTAAGCGAAGAGCCGCATAATTAAAAACGTATGTGCAGCTAATTGATCAGCAGCTTGACTTGATTTCGTCGGGTAAAAACCCTTTCTCGTGCTGAAAGCCTGCTTGCCATTTGTAATCTTTGCCGTAACCGAGATCTTTCATCAACTTCGTCGGCGCGTTACGGATATGGAGCGGTACAGGCGCGTCGGGAAATTGTTTTGCTAGGTCTTTGGCGGCATGCATTAGGTCGGTGATTTCGCGCGATTTCGGGCTGCGCGCCAAAGCGACGGCGCAGTGGTATAAATTATAGTTCGCTTCCGGTAGCCCGACGCGTTCAACCGCTTGGAATGTTGCCACCGCGAGCGCGAGCGCGCCATTGCCCGCTAGCCCAATGTCTTCAGAAGCAAAAATTATCATGCGCCGCGCGATAAACTTTGGATCTTCGCCGGCATCAATCATTCGGCTGAGATAATAGAGTGATGCTTGTACGTCGCTTCCGCGTAGTGATTTGATGAACGCTGAAATTACGTCGTAGTGCATGTCGCCTTTTTTGTCATAGCCAGGAATTTTCTTTTGTGCTGTTGCCTTTACGATATCGGGTGTAATTTTTTCGCCAAAACCGAGTGCTAATTCAAGATTTCCGAGTGCTACGCGTGCGTCGCCGCCGGATAATTCTGCGAGATAATCTAGCGCTTTCGGTGTGGCTTGCTTTGATTTGCCAAGCGTTTTTAACGCGCGCTTCAGAATTGCAATAATTTCATCTTTTGCAAGCGGCTGCAATACAAGCACGCGCGTACGGCTTAATAGAGCGGGAATGACCTCAAAGCTGGGGTTTTCGGTCGTGGCGCCAATCAAGGTGATGAGTCCTGATTCAACGTGCGGTAAAAACGCATCTTGCTGCGCTTTGTTGAAGCGGTGGATTTCGTCGACAAATAAAATCGTGCGTAAACCTAAATTCCAATTTTGCCGCGCGTGTTCGATTACTTTTTCAACGTCTTTTTTACCGCTTGTGACGGCGCTGAGCTCAATAAATTCCGCGTTCACTTCGCACGCGATAATACGCGCCAGCGTCGTTTTGCCTGTGCCCGGCGGCCCCCAAAAAATCAAGCTAACCGGCTCTTTTTGCTGAACGATTCGCCTAAGCAACTCGCCATCACCCAGAAGCTGTCCCTGCCCGATGACTTCATCGAGCGTCTGGGGTCGCATGCGTTCAGCGAGCGGCTGGCGATTTGGCTGTTCCATAACTACATTATACAACAGAGAGTTTGTCGAAATTGACCGGTTGTGAGTTCAATCTTGTGCTACAATTAAACTATGAATAATGGTTAACCTAAATCACGAGATATTGATTAATGAGGTTTACACGAGTTCGCGCGGGTTAGTTTTTTGCTGTAATTATGGAAGCTATAAACAAGAGGAGGTCTTATGCGAAACAAAACAACCTACTGGCGATTTAAGCCGTGGGTAGTTGTTTTATTCTTGGCACTGTACACTTTGTCAATTTGTGGAATTACTGCCGCGGCAACTTGGGTGATAGTTACTAGCGTTAATTCGTCTAGCACAGGCACAGACACAGATTCATCGAGCGACGAACTGGAGCTGAAGAAACCAATTATCTATCTTTACCCCACAGCTACCACGAGTATCTCGGTGCAGCTGCAAAAACCAGAGAACTTTACTACGACTTATCCGTTGTACGGTGATGGTTGGCGAGTAACTGCTCAGCCCGATGGCAAGTTGTCGGACGCTTCAGGCAAACAATACTACGCTCTTTATTGGGAAGGGAAAGACACTTCGCCTCATGATTTTTCGACAGGTTTTTACGTCACCAAGGATACGGCGGCGCACGTGTTAGAAAAGCAACTAACAAAAATTGGTCTGAACAGTCGGGAACGAAATGAATTTATGATATATTGGCTACCGGTATTACGAGACATTGGTCAGAGCGTCATTCATTTTCGTTTAACTGATGAATTACAGTCACAAAACAAGCTAACGATAAGTCCAGCTCCTGACTCGTTGCTGCGCGTAGCGATGGATATTAAACCAGTCAGGAGACCGGTGGTGTTGCCGGCGCAGAAACTTGATTCGTTTGAGCGCAAAGGATTTGCAGTTGTCGAGTGGGGCGGCAGAGTGGTTGGCGAGGATAGAATAAAGTAATAAAATCAAGTCTCGTTCTTCAGAATTGATATGTCAGGCTGTCGCCGATGGCTACGATTTTCACATTTTAAGTACAAAGTTTCGTCAAGCGTTTCGCAAATTAGCCAGGGAAACTGTGCTATAATCAGACTATAACAGAGGAGGTATGAATGACAGTAGGGCTAATTATTCTCGCGGCTATCGTGATTTTCGTTTTGAGCGGCATCAAGGTAGTTAATCAATATCAGCGCGGCGTGGTGCTGACGCTTGGCAAGTTTTCTGGCGTGCGCGAACCAGGGCTTCGTATCGTTTTACCGGTCATTCAAACGATGACGCTAGTTGATATACGCTCGACGCCGATTGACGTGCCGAAGCAAGAGGTGATTACTAGAGACAACGTAACGGTTGGCGTTGATGCGGTTGTTTATTTTCGCGTCGTTAATGCGCCGAAGGCTGTGCTTGAGACAACGAATTACATTTACGCCACCAGCCAGTTTGCGCAGGCTGCTTTGCGCGATGTGACCGGTAATGTCGACATGGACGATCTGCTCGCTAAACGCGAGGAAATTTCGCAGCAAATCAAAGAAATTGTCGACGCCGAAACCGACAAGTGGGGAATCGATGTCGAAAATGTAAAAATTCAAAACATTGAATTACCGGGCGACATGAAACGGGCGATGGCGAAGCAGGCAGAGGCCGAGCGCGAACGCCGCAGTAACATTATAAATGCTGATGGTGAAAAACAAGCCGCTAAGACTTTGGCGGAGGCCGCTGAAATTTTAGCAACAACGCCAGGCGCAATTAACTTACGCACATTGAATACCTTGGAACGCATCTCGACAGAGCCGTCGCAAAAAACAATGATGCTGTTCCCGGTTGAGTTGATTGATGCGCTGCGCGGCGGAAAGAAATAAACTTTTTTCGAACCAAAATTCCCTCGGCTTTGGCTGGGGGGAATTTGTTTTCCTAAACCTCTTAATTACCGCCAATGTAAAGTTAACTTGCTACTCCAAATGCGCCCGCCGTGCTACCATAAGCGCATAAACCTAAAAGCGAAAGGATTAGCATGATAACATTCGGCAAAAAATTACAAGAAATGCGCCGCCGCGCCAGTATGACTCAGGAGGCTCTGGCGGTGGCGCTGAAGGTTTCGCGGCAAACAATTACCTCCTGGGAATCAGACGCGGCGCTGCCAGATTCGTCGCATTTGCAGCAGCTGTCGCGGTTGTTTAATGTGCCGATGGATACGCTACTGGCGCCGTCTACTGGCTTGCTGAAATTATCATTTTCTGAAAACTACGACGAGGATGAGGTCGAGAAAATCGCCGGGCTCACCGCGCGGGCTAGCGCCGTTGTTAGTCGTTTTGGCGAGCACTACGAAATTACGCCGCTGGCGCGCAAAATCAAACTCAATTGGTGGCAAAATCTGGTCGATATTTTCGGCTTTGGCGCCGGCGCTATCGAACTCGGCAGCGCGCTGGGCGATTTGCCGGAGCAATATTATCTGCTGCAAAGCGAAACAGGCGACGCGCTGGCGACCATCGCCAAGGACGAAATCCGCTTCCGCGAAATCGACCGCGTCGGCAGCAAACGGCGATTTGTGATCGATAATTACGTTTACGGGCGCACGGCAAAGCCGATAGGGAGATAATTTCTAAAATCTATTTCATACGCTATACCTAGCGTGGACACACCAGATATAGCGTGGTTAGCGCGCTAGGATAAACCCGCCAAATAATCCCGCACCTTCGCAAAAAACATCCACGTCCTCAATCGCCGCCAAATATTCCTGCCACTCGTCGTCAGACAACTCCGCCAAACTCCGCCCCGGAAAGCGCGGGTGACCATAAACGTAGAGCAGCTCCGTCCAGCCGTGCAGGTTATCGCCCCGCGGCTGGTCGATGATGAAACCTTCCTCGTCTGCTACAAAAATATGGTCTTTTTCGCCGTCAAAATACCCAGCCGCGAACGAAAAAATCGCTCGCCGGTTAAGCTCGCCCTGCATCAATTTAGCGAGCCCTTCGTGGCTGAAACTATCCAAAACCAATTTGACGAACGGTCCCGGAAAACCCTTCAAAGCCGGAATGAAAAAGCCACGGTCATCGACAATCAATTTCTTGCCCGGAAACGCCCGCTTGACCTGCGCCAGCTTCGCCTCGGCAATCTTGCGAATATCCAAATCGCGCCCCTCGTCAAAATCATACTTCAGTTGCCGCAAATCAATCCCCAGCGGTTTTAGTATTTTCTTTAGGCTGGTGAATTTTTGCGAATTTGAGGTGGCGAAATAGATTGTCTGAGTAGGCATAGTTTTATTATTAACTACCACGTCCGCTTCGTCAATTGATTGATAACAATATGTCTTTAATATTGTACTTAATAAACATGTTTGCAGTGTCAAAAGCTTTTGGCGAGTCGAAAGATTATAGCAAATAAAATACTAACACAATCTACCGTAATTATACTATAATTGATTGTATGATATGAAAAAACTTATAAGATTCGACGAGGTTAGTAATCCTCATCAAGTAGCAGAAGATCTGCAAAGATTATTGTCAGATAGGAGCAATGATGATATTGGCAGAGAGTTTCCTAATCTCGCTAAACGCTACTCTAGCGGGACCATTCAGCAAATAGCCGCTAGAATACTAATTGATAAAACTCTGCAAGAAGATGGACGCAGGGAGTGGTATTTAGCATACAAGGACTCTACTGTCGTAGGATTTGGGGCAATAAACCTTACCCCCTCTCCTATAGCAGGCGGTCTAGATGTGGATTCACCAAACCTAGCGGGGTTTATAGGTAAACCTTACCGAGGAGAGGGCATAGGCAGATTTTCGTTAGAGGAAAGACTTAGGATTGTAAGATCTAGATTCGGTGGAGTTGCCTGGACGCTAGTTGGATTGAATAATGAAACATCTAATCAGATGATTTTATCAACACCAGGCTTTGTTTTATGCGATAGAACTACTTACAAGGATGAGCCGTATAACTTATATGAATATAGTGCTAGACAAGAAAATAGGGGTGGAGATGTACTGTAAGTACATCTCCACCCCGTTGACAACGTCAGTCGCCCCAGCCACCGTCGTTGTCGTAGCCGCCCTCGTCACCACCGTAGTTGCCTTGCTCGGCAGCGGTGTCTGAGTCCCAGCCTCCGTCTGACATTGGGATTCACCTCCTGTCAGGAAATACGCTCAAAGGGGAGCGAGAACCCACCGATAACACAAACTTGTACCATCGACAATAACCATGGTATCATTTAAGTGTTTTTTTTTGTCAAGTACTTTTTATAGAATTCTACTCCCATTTTGTCAAAAACCTTCTGATTCACAGCCTCGCCCTCGTTCATCAGCTCATCAACCAACGGCAAAATACACAGCCCGACCCACGCCAAAACATGTCCCGTTTTCAAGCCATTTTGCTCGAAAAAATGGTTGACTTTTTGCTCAAATTCATCCATCGTTGGCTTGGCTTTGCCGAAGATTTGCGGTCGCAGATAACCGCCTGTGATGTTGTTGGCGAAGCAATAAACGATTGCCTCGAAGAACATCATCTTCCAGGTGTAGCCTGTCGGTGCGGGGATGCTGTGAGGTTTCAGTTGGGTTTCGTACGCCTGTTTCATCAGTTTGCGCGTGGTTTTTGAGCCAAATTCAACGGCGTGCAACATCTCATGAATAACCACGCAAATCACGCCGTTTAGTCTGTCAGGGTCGTAGTCAATCGGCGGTCGTAGCAGAATAAAATCACCGCTCGATATTCTGTGTCCGATTGTGTTTTTGCCTGGCGCATTCGGCAGTAAATAAATAGTTTGCTGAGCTTGAAGGTCGAACGAAGATTCCAAAAACCCAGCAACTTTTGCAAAACTTCCGTCAAAGCGCGCGAAATCGTAGCGCTCTAATAATTCGCGCCACTGCTCGAGCGTGTCAAATTGCTCAAGCCATAATTTATCAAAATATGACTGTAGGCTTAATGAAGTTTCCTTTAGTTTTTGTGCCGCGCCGCTCGAAAAATTACCCGCATAAACTTTACCTAGCAACCTCCTAGGGTCGCTACAACCTTGCAGAAGATTTTTCACATTTTGCAATATGCTTTTCGCTGTGGCATCATCATTTGGAATAAACGAGCGATAGTAGGCGAGGGTTTTATCATCCGTCGCTGCCGTCTCGTCCCAGCCTGAAACCGTCTGCAGCCAGTAGAAAAAAGCTGTGGTTTTGTTTGTGGAAATTGTTATATTCATAATTACGCTTGCATCAACTATACTACAGTCCAACCTCTGCAGGCAAAGTCTGCAATATCGATTTCTCCGGTGTTTCCGTAAATATCACCCGCTTGCCGAGCGCCTGCGCGTAGCCGATTTCGATCAGCGCCGAGGCGTCAACGTAGCCGTCTTTTGAACAAACAATCAGCGCGTCGCAATTGTCTATCATGTCCAGGTGGTAGCGTTCCAGTTCTAGTGGCGACATGCCTTCTTCGCCAGCAGAAACAACAAATTCTTCGCCCGGATTTTTCGGCTCTTCGAACCGCGGGCTGAGAATTTTCACGCCGCGGCTCGCCAGGGTCTTCTTAACTTCTAGAACATAGGGCAAGTGTTTGCGAAAGCTGCCCGAAAGCACCACCGAACGATACTCCTGCTTGGCGGTACCGTGAATCATGTTCGAGTCGGACGGCACCAATTTTTCTACGCCAAACGCTTCAACCGCCGCCTGCGCGATCGCCGAACACGCCCGTGCTCCGTGCATCCACAGCGGGTCGTCGGGCATCAACGACTCCAATTTCTTGATGGAAATTTTGCTATAAACTTCTTCGTTTTTGGCAGCAAAATCGGCTGGCATAATGAAGCTTGGATGGTCAGAATCATCGAAAATATCGTTCGGCTGCAAATTATAGCCAACCAATTTCATATACGTCAGCTCGCCGCCATTATAAATCGCGACTGGCGTTTTGGTATTGGTGCGCGGCATTTTTTGCTTGATAGAATCGACCACTTCGCGCAAATTATGCTGCGAATGCTCCTCGTTCAGAAACGGAAAATCAGCGATCACCGTGCCGACGCCAATCTCTAAATTGTGCCGCGCTGTGACCGCGCCTTTTTCTTTGACCACGAGCTCGGTCGAGCCGCCGCCGATGTTAATCAGCAGTAGCGGCGCGTCGGGCGTGTACTCCGAAGACAAAGCTTTTTCTAGATAAAACCCTTCGAGTTCATGCTCGACAATCGCGAAATACAAACCAGTCTGCTCGAAAAAATCGTCGACCAATCGCCGCCGCGCCGGAGCCTGCAATTGACGAAAAACTGCCGTCGCAAAAACCTTGACTCGACTCGCTTGATACTTGGTTTTCACAGAATTAACATAATCAATCAGTTCCTGCTTGACCGTCTCCGCCAGCCCAACTTCCGGGTCGATTGATTTTTTGAAAGGCAAGCTTTTCGTTTCGAGCAGCTCAACATTCGAATCTAACACCGAGTAGATTTTAACCGTTGCCGAGCCGATGTCGATGTAGAGTTGTTTCATGTGGATTCCTTTCGCTTCTTGCTGAAAATTTATTTCCCTGTATCCCGCCGGCTAGATCCTAACATCGCCGCCATCAAACAGATCAAAGCGATTGCGCCCAAGACCGCCAGCCGCGCCCAGTCGATGCCGTCTTGCAAAGTGCCAGGGATGTTGTAATAATACATCGTCGAGTAGATGTCGTAATCTTTCCAATTATCGATCAGTTTGCAGATGACCGACAGCACGTACGAGGCGGCGAAAAGACAAGCGCCGATGGCGATAGCCAGGCCGCGTTTGCCGGTGACCGCCTGCACGGCAAAGCTGATGCCGCCGTGCGCCAGACCGAGCGCCCAGCCGCTAAAACACGCCGCCGCTACGTGCCACAGATTCGGTGAAAAATCAAAAATTAGCGTGCCGAGCCAGATGGCGGCGAATACCAAACCAGCCGGCAGCGCCGTCAGAACCGCCAGCGCCAAAAACTTTTGCCAGGCGATATTTAGGCGATTGCGTTTGCCGGCTAAAATCACCTCTAGCGTGCCGCTGTCTTCTTCTTTGCCGATTAACCCCGCGCCCAACGTCACCGCCAAAGTCGCCAGCGTGATTGGTACGAGTAGCGGGAACAGCTCCAGCCCCAGCCAGCCTTCGGGCGTGGTCGCCGCCGCCACATCGCCGATGATGGCGCTCATGCCCTCTGGCATTGAGCCGACAAACGTGCCTAATTGCCCCTTGAAATGTTCGAATAAACCAGAAAACAGCGTCGCCACCACTGCCAAACCCAGTCCGGTAAATAGCGCGCTGCGCCAGTTCAAACGCAAACTGTTCAAGAAAATTGCCGCCATTTTAATTCCGCCTTTCGTAATAACGCATGAAAATTTCCTCCAGCTCCAGCTCCGATTCGGTCAGGCTGAGCGGCTGGTATTTAGCGATAAATTTCACAAATTCCGTCACCTCGCCGCGCACCGTGAAAGTGTAGCCGCCGGGCGACTTTTCGACGCTTTCGACCGAGGCGAGGGCTCGGCAATCGGCGAGTTTCGGGTTTTTGGCGAAGGTGACGCGGTAGCGGTGAGTGGTCAGATTCTTGGCATCGTTAATATCTTCGATCGCCACGATTTTACCGCCGCGAATGGAGGCGGCGCGGTCGCAAATTTTCTGAACTTCCGCCAGGTCGTGGCTACTGACGAGCACCGCCGCGCCGCGCTTTGCCGCCTCGATAACGGTGTCGTAAAACACCTGTTTCATCAGCGGGTCGAGACCGCTGGTCGGCTCATCGAGAATCAAGAGTTTCGGGCGGTGGGCGAATGCCTGGATTAGGCCGATTTTTTGCCGATTACCCTTGGACAATGTCTTGAGCGGCCGCGCAAGATCGGCGTCAAATTTCTGCACCAATTCATCGACATAATCCCAGTCGGTCTGCTTGCCGAGCCGCGTCAGATACTTAATGAGCGCCCGGCCGGTCATGTTTTCGTGCACCGCTAAATCACCTGCCAAATAGCCGACCTCGTCGTGCTTGGCGACCCGCGCCGCGCGATTATCGGCACCGAGTAAAGTCACGTAGCCGCTGGTCGGATTGATAAAATCCATCACTTGGCGAATCGTCGTACTCTTGCCCGCGCCATTCGGCCCCAAAAAACCAAACACCTCGCCCGGATAAATCTCCATCGAAACATCGTCCACCGCCCGCTTGCGCCTAAAATCCTTGACAAGATTTGAGATTATTAGCGCTGGCTGGTCTTTTTTGTGGCTGGTCATCCTAGAGTTAATTATAACATGACTACTGTGCGGAGTTCAGCTCAGTCAAAAGCCCACCGTAATTATACGGCGTAAATTTATCGTTGATGAAAATCGGGTAGGCGGGGCTGCTGACATTCATTTTGCTAGCTAGCGACGGGTCGATCGGCTGAAAAGCTCGCAAATTCATCTGGTTGAGCTGAAATTTTTTCTTGTCCTCCAGCGTCATGCGATAGACGAAGCGGAACTTGGCGACACCTGTCGCATCTCGAAATTCGGACACGTCTTTTTCGCTCAATTTCTTCAATTCCTCGCGCCATATCGCCACCGAATTCAACTCGCTTTGCACGCTAATTTCTATCGACATACAGTTCGGGGCATATTTATTTATGCAGTCATAATCCGCCAAAATCACCCGCGGCAAATTGATTGCTTTGGAAATTCCCAGTAAAAATACCTTCGAATTTTCGCCGACGAAAACACAATCATTATCGGGGCAATAAGTATTGTGAAAATCAAACACCACGTCGTATTTTTTGCACAAATTTAATAATTCAACTGGCCGCCGCTGCTCGTAAAACTTCGTGTCGGTCGCGCTGCCCGGGAATGAACGATTCAAATCTTGCTTGACGAAACGCTGCCGGGCGGTGATGGCTTTTTCGTTCGCCAGCACATAGTCGACGTTTTTAATCGGCAAATCAGCCAAGCTCCTGACCAATTCAATCCCAAGCATTTCATTTCCGTGCATGCCGCCAATTACTAATATTTTCATATTTCCTCCTGATTTTACAAATTAAATTATTGGATATATCGACACAAAATCGCGCCAGTCGGGAACGGTTTTTCCAGCTCGCTCAACGGTTGCCGCAGCGCCGTAATCTCGAACGGCGACTCGGGTCATCGCTGGCGAAATCGTTCTGTAGGCGAGCGGTATCGCCGCTGCGTTCAGATTGAGTGCAAAGCCTTCTGTCATTTGGCGAAAATTGTCCAAATTCCCCCAAGTGCGCACTGAACGATTCGCAAAAACTTCATCCAGCCACAATAGGTCGCGAACCGTGCCGCCAAACGTCCGTGCTAACTTGTTTTTGCGCAGGTATCGCTCGCGTAGCCAATCCGCCATTTCCGGCGCGCTTTCGTATTTTTCTTCGCTAATTTGTTCGACGGTCGCTCGCCAAGCTACCGCCGCAAACGCCATTTTGCCGTTCGATTCGCGCTCGGTATACCAGCAAGTTGGCCGCGTGTCGCCAAGCATGTCAAATCGCTCAAGCAATTCTTCGGTTGTATAAGCCGCTTCGCTAGTCGAATTACCGCAAACTTCGCACTCGCAGCCTGGTTCTTGCCGGGAGTATCCCGTCGGGCACGTGTCGCACTTGCTAACTTCGTACCAAGGCTCGCCCGCAAAAGCAGCCTGGTAAACTGGTATTATTTCGTCGTATTGTTTTCTTGCCTGTCTAGGGCTTAAAAATTGCGCCTTTATTTCACTCATTTTATGAATTCCTGATTAATGGTTTACCTGCAATTCAAAACGCCAGCTTCGCGCTGACGTTTATCGTTGTTTTGATGCAAACTTAATCAGCGCGAGCTGGCCAAAGATGCGAGTGGTAGGTTAAGGTATAGCTGTAGCCGCCTGCGCCTTTTTTCATCCATCTGCTGATGCGAGCAACGGTTCGGCTGCTTAATTTCGTTTCGGCAACGATAGCAGAGTATGTTTCGCCGTCCGCGAGCATCTTCGCCGCTTGCAGCCGCGCGCTCATCTCTACAATCTCTTTTTCGGTCATGAGGTCGCGCAGAAATGCTCGCATTTGATCGGCGCCACTTATAGCAGCGAGCACTTTTGCAAGCCTTTGGCAATTTTCATCGTTCCATACATTATCGACATTCATGATTTTAGTTTACTAAAGTAAAGTGGGGCTGTCAAGTGTTTGAGAATTTTCCTAGTAATTATTACTTGAAATTAGAGGCTGAAAACATTCCTGCAACGAAAAACCCCGTCCAGAAGGACGGGGTTTTTCGTTGGTGCGGGTTAGGAGACTCTAACTCCTGGCCTCTTCCATGGCAAGGAAGCGC